>WLWD01006079.1_pt1 | contig 151720 bp, 103 predicted proteins | sample 6712731 | NCBI WGS metagenome assembly WLWD01 (sample SAMN12718690, study PRJNA576275) | sponge metagenome | isolation source: marine sponge | host: Mycale hentscheli | place: New Zealand: South Island, Marlborough, Capsize Point | collected 2014-11-01
AAAAAAAAAAAAAAAAAAAAAATGTGAAAAAAAAAAAAAAAAAAAAAAGCAAAAGAAATAGCAAGAAGTCTTCACACAGAATGTTATAAATTATTGAACTTAATGATTTTTTGGGGCAGTCATACGTGTGCCTCTTAGGTGCTTTCTACAAACATGCAGCTGCAATAGCTCACTTGCCAAATATGCCTGCATGTTCAACTATACACACAGCAACAAAGTGCTTCCGTGGCAATTATGGGAACAAACAAAAAGGAACCTGCCACCATAGAATATATTTGGCTCAACCCACACTTTTAAGAGGAAAATGAAAGTGTGCCATTATACCACGTACAATGAATACATCAAAAAAAATTCCTCTTGGCTCCACTCCATTCTTGACCCTACATACTGGGAACTTCTTTTTCTAGGAAGAAAAAAAATGCCTATTCCATTCAATGAAACCACGGCAACTTAATGACCTAAAAACGTGAAAGCAAAAATGTTTGGCAAGAAAATAGTCTACAAAATATAATAAAATACAAAGAAAGTATCAAGTAAACTTAAAAAAAAAGAAAGTAAATGTGTCTTTCAAAATGTGTCACATACAAGCATAGCATAATCATTGTAACCCACCCACCCACCCACCCACGCATGCACACACACATTGGTTATACGAGGACACAGTCCACATCATTGGGTTTGAAATTATTATTTTTGTATCAATGTACAGTATGCTGCAGGCAATGTAGGATTGAAGTATACACCAACTTTCACTCAGTGTGTGTAGGAGAGAGAGAGGAGGAATTGAATGGTTGATTTCGAGTTTATTTCATTTCCCACTACTTTCAGAACATCCCACACAAAGACTACGGCCAGAACAGCCTCCAAGTAGCAAGCAACAGATTCGACAAGCAACTCACACTCAATCTCTGCTTCCCTCTAACACACACACACACACACAGCCATTGAGTTCACTGGTTGAAGCGTATAGAAGCTGACCGATGCAGAAATGGCGGCTGACCATGCACAACATGTATTACATAGAAGCATATTCACACGGTAGCGCTGGGACTGTCTGAAGTGTCAAGTGTAGTCATAGAGTATTAGTTGTTAACTATGCAGTCAACACTTAACAGAGGATTGAACACTCTCACCTGTTGATAGACACATTCCTACAGCAGTGTTCACTCATTATACAGTCACATAAACTCATACTTAACTCTATTTTTAACAGAGAATACTGCCACAATCATCATTTTATGTATCTGATGCTTCTGCAACACACGGTCCTTGTGCAATAGTTCCTCTGATGTTAAGTAAGCAAAACACACACAAAACCCACAAATTCAGATCTCTCTTGTCTGTCCAATAAGTAATGCTCCAGTCCAAGTCATATCACATCTGTCAGAATTGACATTATTACTAAATGATTCCCTCTTGGCATGTGCCAAAAATGAAATGAAAAACAACAACAACAACAACAAAAAAGACCAAAAACAAAAACAAAAACACTGTAATACAAAGTAAACATCATCTCAAGTATTAATAGTATGCTATTATTATTATTATTATTATTATTATTATTATTATTATTAAATTAAATGCAACTCTTCAAATTGCCAAGTCAACATTGATGTATGTTGATGTATATACAAGTACGGCAGATTAGTTTTCCTTTTCAACACAAACACTTCATGTTAGATCATCCTCCGCCCACCTACCTGTGGCAGCAAATACCAAGACTACCACACCCAAAATAATTAATCACGTACTTTAAGCAACGATATAACATCCTTTTACCTATTCAAGTCACAAGTCAACAAGTCCACGAGCGAAGAATGAAAACGTAACGAATCGTAACAGTTAATACGTCCCTAAACGGAGCAGAAGGAAGAATGGAGGTGTTTCAGCATCCAATTACAAACTTTTAAAACCATAATCGTAATTATTTACCCAAGGAAGATACAATTGCCAACCTCAATCAAAACTCTGGTCAACTCATGTCAATCAAACTACATCAGTTATCAGGATGCCTCCCTTCTCACATCCACACACACACATACCTCTCTATTATCCACACACGTCACAGAAACATACACTCAATGGAATAAAAGTAACTGACTCATATAATCTTGGAGAATACACTCCCACAGAGCAGACAGAATAGGATCGCACATTTGAAATACCTCCAGTACCCACACCCACCGTCTCAAAGGAAACCAATATCTGCAATAGAGCCAGCTATGGTTCCTCTTTTGAAACCTCCTTGGGCCTGTCCCCTTACATAATAATGTACCCAGAAAGACCTCAGAAACACTTCAGAAGAAATTTAACCAATTCAACGGAACCATAATGTTTTCATAAAAATCTCCCCACAAAGTATCCTGTCTTGGGTTCTTGGGTTGAGTTCCTCTCTTTCCCAAGACTCAAGCTTGCAATCCAGAAGCTCCTCAACTGATAGACTAAACATTAACAAAGACAGCATCCTGCCAGATTAAAGGCAATCAGCAGAATTACAGATCATTGGGTAATAAATAGTATGGGTTGTGTTGTGTCGAAGTAAACCTCTGCAACAGACACAACTGAAATACCCCAACACAATGCTTGGAAGAGGGAAAAAACAAACAAAAAAAAAACAACAACAAAAAACAAACAAACAAACTAGGACAGCCAATAAATACTTTTCCCAAGCATGAGATAAAAAAGGCCACAAAAGTCATATTTGAACAAAATGTAAACCACATTGCTTTCAAATTAAATGATGAAACAACAACAACAATGAAAAAACAAAACAAAACAAAAAGACAAAAAACAACAACAACCCTCTGTGAGACAAAATATGAACACACGTTCTTTTGAAGACATTCTGCAGTCATGCTAGCGTTCGTCCTAAACTACAAGTGAAGATTTAAGTGTTGTGAATTATTATTACTAGTTGTGTAGACCACAATAAATCAAGAAAGATAATCAACTTGCACAACAATGTACAGTTGTGGCTTGCACTAAAGCAACCAACTCCCAACTTTCAGAGACTGCACTCACTGTCAACTCCATCCCATTGCCTGGGGCATTCAATATCATGGCCATACATAAACTTTCACTTATTAAGACAACCACAGGGGTGAAAACAATTTGTAAATAAGAGCAAAGGTTAGTGAAACGAAATCATTCAGAAAGCACTTTCAAGAAATAATAATAATAGTGATGATGATAATAATAATAATAGTAATAGTAGTAGTAGTAATAGTAGTAGTAATAATAATAACAATAATAATAATATTAACAATAATGGTAATGACAACTATAACAACTACACAACAACAATAAAGCAGCTGATTGGTCATGCCTGACTTCCAACTGCTAGGTCATTCCCTCTTGTGAGGCAAATTTCCGAAAAGGAGCCACAGCAGTGAGAGTGTAGCCTATAAAGTGTCCATCCTAACAGTGGTTGGCATGACTGCACAAGACAGCACCAGTTATGAGACTCGGTAAATAGCGAATGGCAAACTTCACACGTAGGTCACCTCCAAGCATTCCACACTGCCAGACTAATCCTCACTAAACGGAAAACAAGGAAGGAAATTTGAGCCGAACTTTGACTGGACTTTTACTCGACGTTACGGGTGTGTCCAGCGAGAACACACACAACACATGCTCACCTTCATGCACTTGGATTCTGCTGATGCGACTGTAACGCTTTGGGGATCGAAAAGTCAACTGATGGCGAGACGTAAGTGGAGAATACTTTAATAATCGCCATATAGCAACCGTGGTCATAGTTACAGGTCATGTAGTTATCTATGTTAATGTTTGCCGTACCCATTACCAAGTAAGGACAAAATTCTAGTTTCACTTGCCCCCCAACATACATAGCACAAACCATCCATTCCACTACATCAGTATACATTCCAACTGCTAATAGAAGCCATGCTGAGAATTGTTAGTGTGCACTCTAACACCTAGAAAAGGAAATTCATCCAGGAACAGCTAGCAACCATGGAGGATTTAGGAACACAGAGTGACATGGAGGGATTTTAAAAGCCACTACTTTCCAACTTATGAAATCGAAAGAGCACACGAACAGAACAAATGAGGTTCGGAACTGCATACAGTAAGAATCTAAAACATGCGAATGCAACTTCTATTACAAATTACAAACAAGGAAAGCAGCTGATGTCATGGCAAGCTAGAACACAGAGTAGTGCAGGCAGAGTAAGAAGAGGTTAGCATTAACTGCAGAAAGTGCACACTCAGCAAATGCTCACTATGTGCATTGCAGAAATTATCAATTAGTCAGCAGCTAATCCGACTAGATAGTCATATTATATTAGATTATATTGATGAATGTCTAAATACACAAATATAACAATACAAGAAAGCAAATAATATTATAAATAGACTCCATAATTACACACACACACACACACACACACACACACACACACACACACACACGTTTTACAAGCTAACCAGCCCAAGCTGTGTCACTAAAAGCTAGCTTCCTGGCACACTCCTCCTTTACAATCCTCACCAACTCTGTTGACTCTAGTGGCAGACAATCAGATAAAACTGATGCAAGCACAAACGAAAAAAGAAATGACGTAATGAAAACATTTACTTCAGCATTTGCTGTAATAACCGACTTCCATTCAAACCCTGTCAGTGAGCCATCGTCAGGGTAGAGGGAACAAGCTAAGACAACATCCTCCACCAACCACCTGTCTGCCCAGTACAGTACAGCCACCGCTGGTAGTGTAAACCACACCCACTATAACACAAATGAGTGCTACCATCTATCCCTTCCACGCACGCAAGAGCAGCGTGTGCGTACTTATTGCAAGTGGTCTTGTGCCAACCAAGAACCAGTAACTATTAGGAGCTTACTAATAACCTTTTAAAAAAACCCAGCTGTGTGGGGGGAGGGGACAAAGTAGATTAGTGAGTGGGTTGGTTTTCATCAGCTGACCACCTACGATAGTCTTAAATGCTTGAGAACACTGGATTTAGAATTCCGTGGGCCAAATATGGACTTAATTAAGTTAAGAATCCATTACCAGACAAGCCCAGCAAACCTCAAGCCTGCACAATTTACATTGCCTTGTGTTCTCCATTAAATTACAAATAAAACTAATATAATAATGAAAAGATAAACAACTTCATTTATATTGTCCGTGCACTTCAAAAAGTCGACTGTTTATATTTACAGAATGCCTGTGAGAGGGAACTTACAAGGGGGAAAAAAATCACACGTGGCAGTAAAAGAGAATTGAATAAGTTTATAGAATCTATCAATTTGTGCAAGAAGATATGCTGAGTTTTGTCAACCATCGCTATGACACACACAGCCTATGTGAACATGAGCTACGACACACACAGCCTATGTGAACATGAGCTAGGATACAAATAAACTCCTCCACTCACTTTCAGTGGTTTGTTGTCAAATTCATACGAAGGTCTCAATGAAAACCTTTTCGAAGATTACTGGAAATTAATGAATAAAAAAACAAACAAAAACAAAACAAAAACAACAAAAACAAAAACAAACCAACTTCAGGTGGCACTGCAATGCTGTTGCTTTAGTTTATCTTGCTAGTTCTACTAGCTCAATTTCTCCAAGAGGCCCGATTCCAGGCCAATGTACCTGCAGAACTTTAATTACTGCCTCTCAACCAACCCATATCAAAACACTCCTGCATTTGGAATTAACATACAATTTAGAATACGTATAAAATCAAGAAACTAATATCTAGATCTGAGAGCGTCACAAGTTCGAAATTTGAATCATAGCCTCAGGGGAATTCTAAATCTGAGTGACAGTGATTAACCTTAACTATTCACCTCTTTACTCCGATTTCATAAACATACTGAGACTAATATAAAATATCAATACCCCCCCTGATGGCCAAACTAGCCGAACAATTTAATTTGATACTACTTGAAATAGTGTGGCTCTCAAAATGCTTATCATTGCCAGAATCAAGAGTTATTCTAACACCATATCTCAAGTCAATGGACTAAAATATGAGATACTGCACCAGTATATTTATTAGAAAGCAATCCCCCCCCCTCCTCAAACAACAACAACAACAACAAAAACAACAACAACCAATGTCAATATTGGCAGCTGCAATCTTTTCACATAGTTAATTCATAGAGTAAAATTCAATATTATGAAAATTCTATTATTTGTGCCACATATGGTGAAAGGGAGTCTCCAGCCAAATTAAATTACTTATGAGTAGCTATGATCTATCACCACCCCATGAAGACAGCCAAGCCACAAAACCTCATTAGAACAAAACAAATATCAATCCAAGCTGCACACACGAAGCATGCACCAAAGAACAACAACAACAAAAACAAACACACACAACAAAAACAAACACACACAACAGAAACTGAGAAAAGAAGAAACGAGTTTCTTTTTATTAGATGAGGAAAAAAAGGAAGAGTGAGTAGAGATGCATTTAGAATAATAAACCCAAACAGTTAGCATTAACTGGCAATTCCCATGTATAACAACATAGTATCAAAATTATCACACCACTCACCTGCTGCAAGCTTGTATTCTTTGGCAAGTAGTAAGCGATGTTAGGGCACACACTGCGAGCAGCTTCAAACACCCTCTGAGTGATCTCTGTCAAGGAATTCTCAAAGAAACATATCACATCTTAACTACAACACACACACCCAACTAACCAGTGTTTATTAAACATACCAAACACGACACCCAGGTACAACAAACACTGCTCAAGCTGGACGGATAAAACACATGCTTTCCCAACATTGTTAACACCTAGGTTGGTTGGTTGCTATGTAGCAACTGAATAAAGACCTTTTAGTAATCCAAATGTCAAATATGTATCATTCATTTAATAACTTCCAGATGGCACGCCACATGGTGGGTAATCCAATAACACCCTCACTTGGCATCCAGCATATAAAGGGATTCAAGTTTTGTTTACTACGCCTGTAGGCTAATACATACAGCTTACAGAAATATGGAACGATTTGCTAACCTCGTTAAGACTCAGCTATGGAATGTAATAGTGCTAATGATGAGACGTTCCTGAATAATCACTACAATAGTATGCTAGTGGAAGCATAATCATCACGGACTACATTTATGGCATAGTTAATAAAAGCAACAACAACAAACTATAAACTCACACTTCAATACAAACTGAATTATTTAATTGAAAAAAAAAAAAAAAAAAAAAAAAAAAAAAGTCAATAACATGAAAACAACAAAACTTGACACCAAAATAAAAACAACAGCTACCTCTTGCCCTCGCCCACCTATAGCAACTATCTCAGGGCCTATAATATAGCAACGACCTCTGCAGCAGTAATTCTCCACAGGGCATAGCAACCACCTCTGCAGCAGCAATCCTCCACTACTAAGTCTTTCACATCCTCCGTGATTACCCAACAGTTCCAGGAGCTTCTTTGACTAACGACTTGCTACCATGTATGCCAATTAAAAAATTACAAAGAGGAACCCACAGAAAGGAGAAATAAATGACTGAGGCTTTTGATAATTCCGAGAACCTCCTGACAGTGAACTACGTGAGTTTCAAGTTAAAGGACCTGTCACAATGTCAGGAAATGAGAGTGACTTAGTTTCTCAGTGAAGGAGCTGTTCACGAGATATTCATGAGGTGCTGTAGTGCTAGCTGTCTGGCTTTGTTTAGTGCCTGAAATAATGGCTGCTCAAAAGGAAGGTCATGTCCATAAAATGACATCACAAGGATAACTAGAGTAGCAGACTACTAGTATAAATGAGTTCGAAGTCACACGGGATTACTAACGGGTCAGGGTGCGGCACATCTCCTGAGATTAGTGAAGACGGTACCATATTTTGGTGGGGAAAAAAAAAAATCTAGAAAATTCTTGTATGTATGTATGGTACTGTTGTCACAGGACATCTTGTGATTGAAGCCAAAGGGTTTTACTGGATTAATTCATACTTGAATACCCATCTTAGCATTAGGCCCTATTGCACTTTGAACCGTGTCGACTTAGTCATGGTTCAGGGATTATGCCTTTTCTTAGATTAAATTGAATTTAGTTTAGATAAACTCTCAAAAGAACTAAATCAAACCATCCTAGTTAAAAAAAACAATAAACAACAAAAAGTAATAACAAAAACTAATGCACCCCTATCTAGAGTTGTAGTATTGAGTAGCACTGTTCACTCGGCAACCACTGCATGACAGTGGCAAAAGTGTTCTTTAATTTGAATTAGCAAACTGAACAATTCTCCCACATTAATACCACCACTGCTTGGATACCACATCATAATAAATGCGTTGTTTTTTGTTTTTTTTTGCTAATTAGTATTCCACTAAAGTGCTCCAATTTCACCAGCTTCATCTCCATATTCATGGAGGAAATTAGTAGACATCGATGAGCTAGTTCTATCGACTTGATTTGATAATAAAGATTCTAAATGTAAAATAAAATTCCAGAAGTTGTAAGTTTATATTGATAACATGTGATACGACAAAGAAACAGAGCTGCTGTAAGCTAATTAGAGCACAGTCATACGTCAGATCAAAAGGCCATTGCATAAATACAGTCATGAATTAGACAACACAATAGGACAACAGAAGCAAAGTTCTAGGAACACAGGTAGCAATGTGTGGTGTTGAACAAACTAATGCAAATAGGCATGTTGATATATGCGTGTGCACATATGTGCTGATGCGTGTGTGTACATGTGTACTGATGCCCAACACAATGGTTACTATTAATAGATTTAAATAATATTTATAGTATGACTAACATGAATATGTAGCATAACTATTTATAGTATCTAGTAAAGTGTACAGCATCACAGTTTCATTGTGAAGTTCTTGAGTGAGTTATAAATAGAGATTCGGCCCACAATAAATATTCTATGACAATAGCTTGCAATCCTTAACATTGTTAAGTCTACTAAATAAATAGTAGTCAGCCCTATAGGCAAGACTAGAAATTAATAACATCACAACATGGCAGAATTACTCCATTAAAAACCCAGTACTTGATAGATATCCAGAATTCCACCAACATAATGATCCCTGACATGCCTTCTAGCCCACTAATGTGCTCCAAGACACACCAATCCACTTGGTTTCATTAGCTTGCCACAAAAGACAAAAAAGAATACTAATAAGAGAAGGAAGAGGCTTCAGAGGACGCCATCTTGGCCCCGTATCTTACCCTTTGAGGCTTCAGCTCCAAGTGATGTTTGAAATATATGATTAAAATGCAGCAAAAGTTAATTAAGAATAACACAATTTGCACACTTTTGAGGCTGGCATTCAAGAAGCCTTACAAGAGTGCCTAGTACCCAGAAATTTTCGGGCAACCCCAAAGATGCTAAATAATTCAAAACAGGGAATTCTGAAACGTTCAAAAGGTACTTTATCGACCCACAAACCAGTGCTGCTACAACAACATCAAAGAAGACACGATTCTTTGAGGTAGTCACCATTAGGCAACCTTCCACTCCAATCCCTCAACGTCTGTCTACACGTTCACCAGAGCCACGAGGTCTGCCGCTCGGTACAAGGGAAAGAGATCACTAACTTGCTAGTCCACAGCAGATGACTGGTTAAAATTGTTAAGAACAATTATTTGGGACTTGCAACGAAAGCATTATTGGATTCCTCACAAGTTCTTTCTTTATTCTTAAAAAAATTTTTTTTTTATACTTCTAGGCTTATAATATCATATGTAATATATATATATATATATAATATAGTACTTCAGTCATTGACCGTTGTAAGTCATGGGCACTAATACCAACATTAGATTACAATTTTGTGTTAGCTCTTATGAAAATGAGAAGCTGGGATTCCAACAGCCTGACCAAGTGTAACTTCGGAAGCAGCACATGACTGATCAAGTACACTGAGACATTTACATCAACACACTAACACACACACACACAAACACATGGAGATTTTCTACATACTTCTAATCATGTTTAACTACTGACTGTTGATTTGAAAAAAAAAATGGATACCATAATTTATTCAATTACTTCCTGACAAGACTCAAAGATCTGGTAGGAGAAATGACAGTATGTGTGACCAGTTAGGTTAACACCAACTCACTGACGTACACATGCACACACAGACACATAATCACACTCAAGTGATGTGACGTACACATGCACACACAGACACATACTCACACTCAAGTCATGTGACGTACACATGCACACACAGACACATACTCACACTCAAGTCATGTGACGTACACATGCACACACAGACACATACTCACACTCAAGTCATGTAATAATGGAAGTGCAGTAATGGGAAGATGATATCAGGTTATGTGACGTAAAAAGTGAAACACGATCCCAGCTGCACAGGATGAGCTCATTGTCATGATTACATCATACTTGACAGAAAAAATTAAAAAAAACTCCTATCTTGATATAAATTTGACAGATTGTATACAACTATGTTCACAAACAATAGACACTACCACCAGTATTCATAACTTGAAAATTTATATATCAAAGAAACAAGAAGCACCTTGTCATTGATTGCCTGCTGATTTCAGAGGATGAACTGTCAGTGTGACGTATGACCCCCAGCTGAGAGAGAAACATGATTGGCAGCTATCCAGACAGAAACATTCAATGACATATGATCAAAAAACAATGACCAAACCCAAGAACGAGCTTTCTGTGTGTGAAGTACCAATTTGACCCCCAAACTAATTAGCCAGCCGATGGTTCCTGTCAGCCGTGTTCATGGACAGAGAACTAATCGACCCTTTGCCCGCAACTCCTGCAATATATAGCGCATGCTTTCCCTCCCAATTTCCTTAAATGATGCTAGAAGTACGCTAGATGCAAGAAAAAGACAAGAGTCGCAGCCTAAACATGCGCAACGAAGATGATGTGAAAGGAAATGCTACGAAGACATCCTAAACCTTAATTAAATCACAGGGTGTCCCTCCTAGTTAGTTTCCTAGGAGATAAATAGAATTCTGGGAAGCCTCTAGACGCTACTTGACAGGTACAGGAGGAGAACAAGCCCGCATGTTGCCCCGAGCAACTCTTCTGTTGAGACACACCTCAGGCTGCACTGTTGGGCCGTGTGTTCTGCCAAGAGAAGCAGACTAAACTAGTTCACTTACAGACCTAACTTGTAGAACAATACTAAAAAAGGACCTCGTATAACTCCATCACTTTAAATGATAACAATACAACCAGCGGGATATAGAAATACTGCAAAACCATGCACACTGCAGCTGGTTTATATTTTACAAATCAACTTTAATTTTCACAAATTCGAGAATACTACAATTTCTTCACACAATTACAAGAATAAAGACAATTCCTTCACTTGTGCAACTCTCGCCTTTGTCATAACATTTTCACGTAAAAAATATTAGCGATAAAAAATTAAAGTCCTACTTGTTTAGCACTTCCTCTTACAAATTCTTATTCAGGTTAATTAGTTTCTAACAGGCTTTGAACAAAACAGAATAAAAAACAACTTTATATTCCATTTATTTTCCACAGACGTACATGATATTAAAATATCATTAAAAATTCTATAATCTGGCAACATTTTTTACATATTCCTTTTCCTCTTTTCAAAATAAATCTCACTAACAGTGCCCAGACAGCTGAAGAAGGAAATAATGAAGCCCATCTAAAAATTCACATACCAGAACAAGCTGTGCATTAAATCACTCTTCTCAAATTCACCAGGAACAGGAGCAGCCTGTGAGAAGACAATGGCATCCCCTGCAGCAGAGGGGGAGCCACCCACAGCTAGAGGAGAATGTGCAGTTCACGGGGCAGAACATAGCCACACAGATGGTAAAGCTATAGCTTCTCAGGTATCACTCTCATCAAGTCATTATTGTAGCTTATGTTAGGACAGTATGCACTGTAGCCTGGAGTGTACAATAGAATGCAGACAAGACTAGCCTTCCGCCATATTTAGAGCTTCAATTTTATTCAACTTTATAGCAGCTAATTAGAGGGGAAAAAAAATAATAAAAAAGAAAAAAAAGAAGACAAAATGTAAAATGTCTTCATCAAAGCATTCATTGCATTTTTACTTTGTGACTTTGTAAAGTTATCCAGTCATGTGACCAATGTCTACGAATCTGATAGACAGCTTCCATAGTGATAAGAATCTCACACTAAATAAAAGAAACACAACTAAGAAGGGAAGAGAAAAACACACCTCAATGGAACTGGTCGCAAAGCTGCATGTTATCTGGTGTTCAAAATAAATCTCTCACCAAAAAACAAATCTCCACAAAAGAGTTGAAACAAACATGGACAAGACAACAACAACAAAGAGTTGCATACTTGTGAACTAATAAGGACTGTAGTTTGTTCATTCTTCCCTTCTTGAATGCCATACACACATGCCTCTCTGACTGTGCCCACCAGACAACACCGCCTATAACAATCATCTGCACAAATACCATTCTCCTATAGCCATAGAATAACTTGGAGCAACGTCCAGTAGCAAGCTTACTTACTAAAAGTTCCACAATGGGAAGCTGCATAGTGTGTGTGCTCTAAGAGCTAATATATAGCCATGGACCACTGAATATCTAGGAACATCGCAATGACGAGACATTCAAAAAGACCATGGCAAAGCAAGGCTCTCATCTAGAAAACATTGCAAGGGAGAAGCTCAAGCCAGTCACCCTCTAAATATATTATATACTAAAATTCCGAGCATCTTGCTGCACTTGGCATATTAAGAATGGGGGGAAGATTTTTTCACTAATATAAGATCCTTGAAAATGTGTATCTGTATAGGTTGCACCTCGATGTGGACATCGGTACAGGGTGTGCACAACCAAGGGTAGTGTAAATCCCGTAGCGACAAAACTGAGGGGTGCAACCGACTTATATCAATGCTCTAGGAACTAACTTTTGATTGGACGGTTCCTCCTAGGAGGTGGGTATAAAATATATTAACCTCGAATTCTGATTGGACGGTTTGAACGTACCATAGTACAAATACATGTATACGATATATTGAATTCAACATAATATCTACACTAACAAACCTACTGTTGTAACCACTACAGCAAGGAGGACTTCAGCAATACGATGGGTTACGTCTGTGATTCAAACCACTGTATTTTAGCTGTTATGCAGAAAAATGCAATAATTGTTGATTGAAACCTAATCATGCAAGTGGCTAGTTACGACAACAACATAATAAAAAATGTCTGTGCTTGTGTGTGCGTGTGTGACTGTGTAATTTTAGTATGTCCTAAATTTCAATATAACATGATTTGTCTAACTGTCGGGTATTGTAACATTTCTAATTATTAAACAGAAGAGAACTGAAGTGGTTTTTGGTACAGAAGTATCTTTTGTCTATCATATTCAGCGAGTGTGTGGGCAGGATCATGTATCTATAATTATAGATACACATTTCAATATGTAACATACATCCTGAAAAACATCAAACCAATTCAAACCATGATTAACTTCCCACAAGTACATACCGAATAGAAACACTTCCTTTTAATTTCCTTACTTTAAAGTAAAGATGAAACAAATTCTGGCTAACTTACCAGTACCAAGACATTAAAAAAAATTCACTCAAGCACCTTTTGTAGTTTAAATTCCTCGCCAGAGATACATGATCCTGCCCACACATTTACTTGATACTGTACGACAAGATACTTCTGAACCAAAAGACAGTCTATTTCTTTCTGTTAGATTAAACCATTTAAAAAAAAATACATCTCCAACAGCAAGACAAATTTACACCAGGTTGCCAAATGTGTTGTAGCAAGAAAATGGCAATCAGTGCCCATGGCAACTAAAACAACAACAACTGGTATACACAATAACTAGAGGTTATTTCAGCCTCATTCTTAATTGGAAAGTTTCAGACTCATTTTTGCTAGTTACAAGTAGACAAGTGGGTACAAGCCACACTAAAACGGAAGAGGAGCTGATGGTGCGGGGGAACAGTACCTACTCTGTATATACAGTAGAACTCAGCTATCCAAACACTTCAGTTAACAGAACACTAAAAATTTAACAGTAGCACATACAGTCATAATGAATTGCTTGACCACACCCCTTCATTAATGCCATACATTTTCTATGTTTTCCATAATCTGAACATTGGTTAGAACAATGGCTGGGAAGTCCTTGTGTTGGCACATATTGCTGTTTGTTGCCAGAAATATCTTTTAAATCACCACAGAGAGCTGTTTGCTAAACAGTGAGCTTATTTCAAAGGCAGGCTTGCTCCACAACAAGAATCAAAATAGTCCAACAAACTCTTTTTCACTTGAGGCCACTCACACCAAAAGAACAAAAGAAAGTACATGGGATATCATTCTGCACAGAGTGTGCTGGTACCATCTCTTGCCTGTTGAAAGTTCCTTCAAAATTAGTGAGGCTTCACCTAGACAATTCTCTTTACAACAGAAATGTTTGCGCAACCACTCATTGTTGCATTCACTCTATAAAAAAAGATGTACCTCAAGTTTAAAAAGCTGTACTTTTAAAAAATAAAAAATAAAATGAACTTAGAACACAAACTACAAAGGGGAAGTGAACCAAACAACAAAGCTAGGTCTTCCAGTTGACTAGTCACGACATCATCGCTGACCATGCCCAATTGTAACCCTGGACCTGCCCACACAAATGTGTGAGCTTACACAACCCGTTAGACAGAGGAAACAAAAATAAAATTTAACTTTCCTTTGATTTAAAGTTTATTAAAAAAGTATACAAATTGGAGCGTTGTACGCATCAAAGACGCCTTACACGTTATTAAATAGTTTATCCTTGAAACGGCAGAACAAAACTAGACTGGGGGAAAATGACAGAGCTACAAATCACTCTTGTCAGATCGTCTAGAACAGAAGTAAAGAGAAGTACAACATTTATAGACGTGGCTCCATCCCTAATTAAAAGTATTGTTAAAATAATACCATAAAAGTAGCTAGTGGTGAGCTTGAGTACTAATGGTGAGCGAGCCTAAACTACACTATTGTTAAACAATTGATTTTAACTTCCAACACTCAAGTTACTAAAATTATGGTCGAGTTTTTAAATTACGTATATATACGGTAAAAATATTCAATGCCATAGTAACCGCTCCCCACAACTGTTTGAATTGAAAAAGAAGCAACAAAATCAAGTCACGTTAATTAAACTTTTTCTTTGTGATATTCTTAGTAGTAGTTGAACGCACAATACTTTCACACAACTGAACATACCTACGCAAGACTTACCTTTGTGGTTAGTCTAGTGGACCATGAATTTTCAAGTAAATACTGCTGCGTAGTGCTTATAACTGTGACAAATAGCGTATTAACTTACCACCGCCACTAACTCGAATAGAAATGGAGCTCCCATAAGTTTTTTAGTTTTAACTGCACCCGCAAAAGAATTCAAAGCGGTAAACAATTCAATTTCTAGGGTGATATGGGTAGTGATCGCTAAACCGGGGGATTCTGTTTAGTGAAGTTTGGGAGGGGTGGAACACAGAGTGAACACAAAAATACACGAGGGTCAAAATGACATACGTACGTCCACACATATATAAACAAACAAATATCCCCGATTTTCAATTGTGTTACCCCTGAGAGTGTCTCACTCGCTCGCCAAAAAAAAAAAAAATAAAAAAATAAAAAAAGTAATAAAAAAGTGTACAGTGTTTCAGTCTCCACCACACTGGCCTCAGAAGCCGGCCAAAATCACATTACAGAACACAGCAGAGGTGAGGCTACCACTTGAGCTGATTATTTAAGTAGAGAATATTAGATTTGCAACACTACTACAGCTGGTTGCCATCTGCTGATACAGAGAGTGGAGCCAGGCCAACCTTTACCAGAGTTGCTTCTTCAGGAAAAATTCACCGACTCTGCAGTTTCAGCACTCATACCAACTCTGGAGCTGGCATTCACGACTCAATGCTCAGGTTTACACCTGCCATGTGCGATAAACAACAACTAAAGTATAAAAAATACTAACAACAACAACAACAACAACAACAACGACCAACAAACACATTCAACTAGCATGGTTCTGTGCAGATCTAATATACTACTAAAATTCGGTACAGAACCTATTACCTCTACTTCAACATGTACCCCAATACGACCTACACGTGGCCAACACTTCATTACATGCCACCTCAAACACTCGCTCAGCGCAAACATTCCGTTAGTCATGGAAACCTCACGTAACGGCCTCAAAGTCAAAGAACAATAGAATAAGCAGGAGTGGGCATTAGGGACCATCAGACAGCTTCAATACCAGAGATGTTTCTTACAAAGCTCATAGTGCTGCTTAATTCAGAGAACATCAAACATGAATTAATAACTAATTATTTCCGCAGGGCAATCAACAGCCTAATGTTACTATCTATCTAAATAAATTTGATTCCTTAATGAGGTAATTAATTTTTTTATGCAACAAATATCCTATATATTAACCCTGAGTGTGTGTTCATGTGTGCGTGTGCTTATAAGGGCTGGCAGTCTGTCAACAACAGATGTCTGAGCGGCAGTGTGTTCTCGGCTTTGAGAACAATATCTAATTTGATTTAAATATCTTTAATGTGCCAAGTTTCAATAGTGTGTATGTGTGTGATTTTATAATCCAGAAAAAACAACAACATGTACTAGTTTCCTATGCATCCCAGTTACGTCGCTTAAATTGACACCGTGATCACATGATCAAAATTTTTCTAATCAGTCACTAACAAAAACATAATGTGAGGGCTGACGTCATAATACGGTAGTGATCATTTTACTATAAGATTACTAGCAATCCCTGGCCATGAACACAGGTGAGTAAGGACAGATGGGGGGACCATACTCTCATCTTACTCAAGTCATATCTCTAAAGAGCCATCCATTGGTGAAGACGCTTCACACGGTTAAAAATACGAAATATACTTTAAATAAAAGAAGACAACCAACTACCTCTTTTCTGTCTTAGAGCTTCACACTATCTTCATATCAATTTCTGTTAGCAACAAATATAAGACAGTTTCCTATAAAAAAAGCACGTTCATAAGTATAATATTATATCCATTTTCCTCCAGCTTAACAATTTCAAGTAACATGTGTCATTGAGAAGACAACAAATAAATAAATAAAAATGGTATGCAAAGTGAGGTGAGAAATGGTGAGAAATGCCTCAGGCAAATTGAATCAGGGGATTCTTTTATAACACTGCAGCTCAACCGTAAGTAAGAGGCAGGATCAGCCATTACTTCTAGGAATGACGTCTTTGTGTTTTGTGCTGATCTGCGCACGTAGCTAGACAGTGAATGTGGAAGAAGAAGGCTGGACAGTATTTTCCTAGTATGTGGTTGGCATTGTTTTTGGTTTAAGGTTTTTACTAATAAAAATTATCTTATTGAATTGAGAGAGAAATGGGATTTGTTTATTCTATATCAGCCACCAATTAACTCAGTAGCTGTTCAAGTCCTGGCACTCCTTACCAGAATAATAATGAAATTAAGCAGGTTAGTGTGAGAAATACTGCTGGCTTCATACTTGTTTGCTCAAGGGAGTCACAAGTGATGGTATTCCTAAACAGCTGGGCTCCTGATAGCCCATGACTACATACTTACATGCTATAAACTTTGAGAGGAAAATGTAACATCTGTGACAACTTCTAACAACAACAACAACAAAAGGTAAAAATCTTGTTGTTGTTGTTTGTTTTTTTGTTGTTGACAACAGGAGTTGACCAGGGCAGACCAGAGCTTAATTTAGACAAAATGTACGCCATGCTATTAACATGGTAACCATAGGTGAATCAATAATTCTCCATACATCCAGACAAATTACTAACCAATGTAAACTTCGTTGAGCAGGAATAACACAAGATTAAAAATACAAAGAGAACGATGCAACAATAATAAAAATATTGCAAAAGCTTTACAACAGGGGCATATGCCACGTCTAATTGAAACTTCCTTCTAGACACCATCCAATCATCATTACTACGAGTTCTCCATTCCCCCTCAGGGAACGAGGAAGCGACTGGCTAACAGCTACGTGTTTGTGTGCATTTCCTTGTTGATAAATGTCAGAGAAGATGTGTTGCTAAGTATTTGCGCTCGGCTAAGATATTGTTAAAATGCCTAATCAATAACTAATCTAATTGCAAGGATTGTTCACAAAATGGATGATATCAAGAAAGAATAAAAATAAAACATAATAATGTAATTATAATCGACAGGTATTATTAAAATTTTTTTTGCATCGTGTGCCTGAGCGATTCGAATAACGTGTTATCAATATGACTGTACTAAATATAGGCACATTGTCATAAAATACATAGCCGGGGACCTTTATGACCCTCTCCCTTTACCAGACGGGAGACAGCCCTAAAACCGTTCACGTATGACCATAATCATCATTGACCAATGAGCACTAAATGAACCATTCTAATTTCATTGTACCTAGGTAACAGCTGTGTACTCTGACCCTGCACTAAAATACTAATAAGTGACCATCTGAGCCCCCAGCAACACTCACACAAGCAGTAGCCCAGACAAATGGAAATACAATAGAATTTCACATGAAGTAATACAGTACATAAGGTCATCAGTATATTTGGGTCAATACCAACTGCATAAAAAAAACAACAAAAACAACAAAAAAACAAAAAAACAAACCAACCCCAAAATCCTCCTTTCCCCCCCGAAGCTATTTGCTGATATGCTCACGGTGGATTAATAGTCATAATAGTCAGAGTGACAGAGAGAGAATTAGTTGAAGCACACCTGAGTGAACACGATGAATACTTATATTTTGTTACATAACTACAAAAAATTGCAATTGAGTTTAAAAAAAGGAGCTAAAACTGTCTCCATCGCTTACAAATAAAAGGTTTACTATTGAGCACTGACTCCCTCCTCTCCCTAACAACATTACTACATATACTACTCCATTATGACAAAGGATATCCATCCAGAGAGATCATGGAGTGAAGGTTGAACACTCGAGCAGACGAGTAGGTGGGGCCTCCCCAGGGAGGACTCAGGAACACAACATCAACACACTACACAACAAGGGACGGAAGAAACAAGATGAATTACTCACTTTACGGAAAAACAACAACAACAAAAAACAACAACTGGGGGTGGGAGACACTGCTGTTCTTAGCCACACCTCTTTAAAAACTCACACTACTTTCATACACATGCCTACATGAAAGTGTATTTACTTCAAACTGGTCAGTGTTTGGTCACATGACTTCATAATCTCACTACTCATAGAATTCAACCTTTATTAGCTATTGTACGATATTAACTGCCAGAATTCAAGTGGGGAAGAGGGGGGATCTCAGAGCGCTGCTGCCTCTGAATGAAGGAGCCCTGCCAACAATGAGATGGATCATGTGATCTCAGTGTGAATTAGTCAAAGTGCTCGAGATAGTCAAAGTGTTCGAGACCTTATCTCAAACTCCACCCACCTTAAGGTGTGGCATGATGTGGAAGAAGTCACCCACAATGAAATCGATTCTGTTGGAGACTCCGTAGATCTCAGCGTTGCGGATGGCACATGCTATCTTTACCGGATCAATGTCAATGGCAACCACTGTAGGAACGAAGAGAAAGAAGAGGTGAGGAGAGAGAGGGAGACAATAATAACAAACAACTCCAACACAACTAAGGCATGAAACTATTGACAATCTGCTAATAATTGATCCAATGAAAGTAAAATATGCAAATCTGAAACAGGAAAGGGAATAATATAGTCTTTCTGGTTACAACAACAAAGATGATAATAATGAATGTAATAATGATCAGGCATTCTTCACTGAAATAATTAATAGTTGCAGTTTTTTCTCTCGATAATTTGATCTCTAGGCAAGAAGTTCAATTAAGTCTTAACTTCATACAGGGTAAGGGGGGGGGGGGGGGGGGGGGGGGGTGGCCCTGGATTTCCCCCCCCCCCAACAAATTTTTTTATTTTTTATTCAAAAATGTAAATCAAAACAATTCTTCTATTTTGTTTGTTTGTTTGAAAATCTCTAGAACTCCATCAAAGTTTATAGCCGAAAGCTCAGGATCCTCAATGGCAATTCTCATGAGCCGACCAAGAGTTTAGTCAGAGATACTGTTGTGTATACAGGTCTTAATGAGCTTCACATGGCTGGAAGATCATTCAGCTGAAGCTGTTCTAACTGGAAGAACAATGATTGTGTTCAAAAGTTTAAATGTTTCTGAAAAAATCCCTGTATACCACTGAAGTGTAACAGTGGACAAGCAGCTCATAATATTAGCATTACCCCCCCTCAAACTTGAGGACCAGCACCCTTCCCTCTCTGTGGCCTATTTAGCCACACGCTATCCTGCCCCCAGAAAAAAAATCCTGTATGAAGCCCTGATAATAATAACAATAATAATATAATCCAGTCATTCTCAGCTGAAATAATTATAATAATAGCAAGTTTTTCTCGTTCTAACAGCCAATATGTTGAAGTTGAAACGTCGAGTTAAGTTTAATTAACATAATAATAATTAATAATAATATAAATACTTCACAATTTCTTTCTCAGCCTTCTTTTACTCATTAGATGTATTCTCTCTCTTTCACAGGCTTTTTTTAAACAATACAGAATTAAAAAAATATTTGGTCGCCACTGGGAATCAAATCCAGGACCGCTTGCTTAATGCACAAATAGTGATAAATTAGTGGAGTAAAAAAATTCAACGAATAATAAGAATCATTGAAAAGAGAATTTTCGTTGGTCTGTTGAGAGTGAGACTGTATCATAGCAGTACAGTATAAATACAGAGTTGGAGTGTTTGTTTGCCGGCTGGTTGTCGTAGCTCAGTGGCAGAGCACTTTTGCGTTATGCAAGCGGTCCTGGGTTCGATTCTTCCCGGTGGCGACCAAATATTTTTAATTCTGTATTGTTTAAAAAAGCCTGTGAAAGAGAGAGAATACATCTAATATAAATACTACTACTACTACTACTACTACTACTACTACTACTACTACTAATGATGATTGACAATAATGATATTTACAACACTGCATTCCACCCAGGGAGGGAGTGGGGCCATATTGCTCCAAGGCATGCACCACAGGGTCTCCATGCTATAGCTGTCGGTAAGTCCAGTCATGGCTTCTCCTTACAATCTGATTTAGGGCAGGCAGTGGAAGACAAATGTGATAACAGAGTGAACGAACCCCTCAAGAAATCATACAAAAATGGTCAGCAGAGAGTTCACTTGGAGGCAAGTGACCTCATCTGGTATGTGTGTGTGTCCTAAACAAGGTCAGGAGGCCACTACCCAATAACAATATCGTACAAGAGACATCCCATCTTGCTTTGACTAGATCTCCATTTGCCCCTGAAGCAAGTAAGCACACACACACACACACTGCACACACATACTCATGCTAGACAAAGTAAAGGATGTGGGATGGGAGATACAGTAACTTCCTTCCCTTCACTTCAAACCTACTTCTTCTCTTTGTATGTAAATGAGAATATTCTCGGAAGCATTTTAGTCCATGCAAACTGTCACATAAATGCTATATTAAAAGAACTACATCTCCAATTTATGTACAATGCGCTGTGCAATACAAAACACACACACACACACACACAAAAAGTGTTTCAAACTTGAGCAGCTGTATTCCAGAAAAATGTTCATGAGTTGCACGACTCCAAGAAGACTTATATGCCATTGAAGTCCTTCCTTTTACAATCACGTCTTTCTGAGAAATCAAAATAAGTTTGAGCTAGTCAGGCTTCCTCGTTGGAATTTTATAACAAAGACTGGTATTTATATTCGTTCGTATTTCCGAGACTACAACAAAGGCAGATGGCAAAGTGGTACATACAAGCTATGTTTACACAAAACATACAAAATGGCTGACCTAACTTCAAAGATAATCAACTCCTAAATGATCAATACTTATAGAAACAATAGTGGTTTGGTAAAGGGTATAAAAGAAGCACTAAATAATATTTACTGTTTGTTTCGAGAAAAAAAAAATTGAAAAATATTAGTCCTGTTTCTCATCACAATTCTGCTACATGCTTGACAATAGGCCGCAAGAAAATATAATTCTATTTTTTTAGGTGAAACCATATACTTGAACAAAATGTTTTAGTGACAATAGACTTTAAAATAAATTATAGTATACACATAAATGTGATAATATTCATGTAATCTAATCCTAGCTACTGTAAAAGAGTAATCTAGAATACATACATATATGAAAAGCAACTCATTTACATAAATTTCGTGGCCAAAGTGTTTACATTACAATACAACATCCTGTTCAGTAAACACTAGCACCTGCAACATGAAGACCCACATTGTAGTATTCAGCATACACCAACCAACACCATGGAAACCATGTCACACTACATCTCAGACAGCTGCTTTTCACACTATGATAATTAAACGCTTCAATGATTCCCTGTAGTCATTCTGTGGAGAAACACCTCTCATGCTCTCATTAGGCCATGACCAGTACCCATCAGCTCTTGCAGCAGTAGCTGCTGCTTGTAATTAAACAACAGAAGAACATTCAATATTAAAAGAGACACAACTTAATAGGAGTTCAAATAAACAATGCCACATATTTCAGGATCAAAATTTAGTGAGTAAATTATTTTGCCCCTTATATATATTTTATTTATTACTTGTCCTTCCCCCCCCCCCCATTATATGTACAATTAGATATTTATTTTACTCAACTGAAGAATAATACTGCCATTTCTTCAATATATGTAAAACGATTAAGTTAATGAAAAATCAACAATAAATATTGTTACTAGTACTGTACAATTATCACCATTATTATTATTATTATTATTATTATTATTATTATACTATTATTGCCATTTCTAGAGGCCTTAGTTAAGGACAAAAGAATGCAGGACAAAGAGATGAGTGTGGTTAAACCTTCATGGTACCCGATTTACCAGGCTACTATATCAAACAATCAACGCTATCATTGACACAAACAAAGGCTCCTCCTCCTCCTCCTGGGCCTTCCAGCCTCTGGGCTCAAGCTTTACCAAACCTACTAAATTGGGGACTCTGAACCTGCTAACAAACGCTTACACTGGACCTGAACCCTCTAATTAACTTTGCCAGCAAATACAACTCCATGCTCAACATCATCCACTGCTGCCATAAGCAAACACTTGCTGAAAGATGTTTATACCATAGTTGCTTAGTAACTGCCACCACACTAAAAAATGATTGATATCAATCTCTACAGTCACTGACACTATGCACTGTGCTTAAATTGCATAACACAGAAGAATATAGATAAAGTGAATGCACAAATAACTGGCGAGCGAGCAAGACACTTACAGGGGTAACACAATTGAAAATCGGGGATGTTTGTTTGTTTATAATTATATGTTTGGACGTACGCATATCATTTTGTACTTTGACCTTCTTGTATTTTTGTGTTAGCTCATTGTTCGACCCCGTCCCAAACTTCACTAAACGGAATCCTCCGGTTTAGCGATCATTACCTGTATCATCCTAAAAATTGAATTGTTTACCGCTCTGAATTCTTAGTTAAAACTCAAAAACTTAACGGAGTTCCATTTCTATTCGAGTTAGTGGCAGTGGTAAGTTAATAAGCTATTTATCACAGTTATAAGCCCTACTAAACAGTATTTGCTTGAAAATTCTTTGTCCACTAGAGTAACTACAAAGGTAAGCCTTGTGTAGGTATGTTCAGTTGTGTGAAAGTATTGTGCCTTTACTTAGCTAAAGAATATCACAAAGAAAACGTGTAAATAATGCTACTTGTTTTTGTTGCTTTTTTTTTTTCAATTCTAACTGTTGCAGGGAGTGGTTACTATGTTATTGAATCCCCTTTACCGTATACATGTAATTTAAACTTGACTTGTTTTTTAGTAGCTTGAGTGTTGAAGTTAAAATTAATCGTTTAACAATAGTGTAGTTTTAGGCTCGCTCGCCATTTGTGCTCAAGCACATCACTAGTATTATGGTTTAAAGAAGCATAGATTAGTCCTTTTAGCTAAGGATCAGTTTCTATTTTTAGTTGTAAGAAGCTTCTATGCGAACGGTCTTTTAGAGTTGTTGACATGGAGAATTATTGAATTATGCCCAGGACGTCGATGCACAGGCCACTGTCTCTACCATGACTGAATGACGATCGCCTAACAAGGACGTGTGAACACAGAGATGAGGCTATGTCAGCCATGTTCCAGACATGTCAGACTACAAGATGGCCTTGTATCAGCCAGCTCTGTCACTACAGACAAAGCCAGCTATTCACCTGTACCTCGATCCATTACAGTGGTGGTAGGGGTGGGGAGGGACCACACACTAGACATGACATGACTTTATAAAGGTTCACTGCAGATTCCACCATTGACAAAACTGACCATTGATTGTATATAATCAAATATACATGATTAAAATGTCGCTACATAGAACATTATATATGAATGGTATTTCGTTACAGCAGAATCATTCCCCTATCCTGGGCACTAGGATGCTTCGAACTCAAAACTGCCAGAAATATTCATATTTTTAATCACCTCAGCTAAAATAAAAGTCAATCCTCCGCCTATAAGCCCCTGCCTAAATGATAAACAGTGCCCAGATAAACATGAGGGATTAAAAAAATATAATTTTATGCCTCCCCCTTCTATAAACAACCCAATGATACCCACCTATAACCCAATACAAATGCCACACTGGAACATAACAATGTACGCCATTTTGAGCAGCTAAAAAATGAAGCCAGTTGTGTTGATTCAGTAGCAGCAGTAATCACATGGCAGAATAACCATGTCACTATAACCCGCCCGGAAACAAATTAAATTAAAGTGGGAAGTACTGAGTTGGTCCAGTGTATTTATTTATATAGTGTACTTACATACACACACAATCTGACACTATTATGGCTAGAGGCTCTTAATGTCTGGAAAACTCTACAAACAAGTCACGTATCCTATGACTACAGAGTGAATCAAACACACCCCTCCCTCTCCCCCGTGCTAGCAGACACACCCCTCCCTCTCCCCTGCGCTAGCAGACACACCCCTCCCCCTGTGCTAGCAGACACACCCCTCCCTCTCCCCCCTGCGCTAGCAGACACACCCCTCCCCCTTGCTGCGGACACACCCCCCTCCCTTCCCCTGTGCTAGCAGACACCCTCCCCATCTCCTCCCCTCTCCCTCCCTTCCCTAACCTCATCCCCACCCTCCCCCCCCTCACCTCTGCCCCTTTGCTCTGCCTCCCCCCACCTCCCCGTCCCCTCCCCTGCACGAGCAGACCACCCCTCCCCCTGTGCTATCCCAAAGCAGACACACCCCTCCCTCTCCCCTGTGCTAGCAGACACACCCCTCCCTCTCCCCTGCGCTAGCAGACACACCCCTCTCTCTCCCCTGCGCTAGCAGACACCACTGCTAGCATCGGGACATCTCTTTACTAGCAACTTAATACCAAACCACCAAAAGCAATAGCCACACAGAGTGTACAGCTCGAGGAATATCTAGCCGTAATTGACCCAAACCTACTGTACTTCTATTTCTATAAAAACTGTCATCCAGTCTAATACAGTTTCATGCATTCAAGAAAATTTCATGAAACCCTCATATTACCACATCTTAATCGCATGATTTACATCCTTTATCACGTGACACACATCTAACTAGATCCTAAACACACAGACTTGCTCATAAATCACATGACTTGCATCATAAATCACATGACTCCATGCTTAAATCACATGACTGTGTGGATGTTACCATAAAAACTCACCTCTCTCACAAGTGAAGGCAAACTGAATGGAGTTACTGCCCGTGCCACAAAAGGCATCCACTATCAGGTCGCAACGACAACGGTCTGCCAGGTGCTCCGCTATCTTCTCCGGCGTGGCACTAAACCAGCCTTCTGCAAGGACACAGACAAACAGGCATAGAACAGCAATTCACAAATTTACTGCCAAGAAGTTCTACTTACTCCACTATCTCCTGCACCAGCCCAATACAATGATACCATATAATTCCCTTCAATTTACATTACATCATCCTTAATAATTCAAGATAAAAAATATACATATTTAGTATCAAATTAGAGCCTCATGAGAATATTAATGGTATAAACATAATAGGCCAACTTGGGGAATCAAAGCAAGAAATAATATTAACAAGATAAACACTTCACTTCCATTAATTGGAAGTGAATTGATGAAAGGTCACTATAGGTCAATGGTAATTGGTCAAAGATCTGCAAACAAATGAAAATTACAACAACAAATCAAGGAAAAATAAGACAGACTTTAAAAAGGGCAATTTTTTAATTCTAGAAAGAAAAAAAAAAAAGGGGGGGGGGGGTGAGGGACATATATATTTATATATAGCTTTTGTCCACTATAGCAGCTCACTAATATCCAATAAAAATGGCAGTACTTCTATTCAGTGTACTAACATGGTAGAGAGGTGAGCATCAATAGCAAAGCTTTCTTAATAAATAAGACAAATTTTTCTCTCTTCCTTAGCTTGTCACTTTTTATCCTCTCATTGTTGTGCTAGTTTGCTTGACATTGGTGCTGTAGCTCCAACACCAGTATGAGTTCAACAACCACCACTGTTGCCACAACAAAGTTGCAGTGTTGCTAAGTCTCTTATACACCACTCATGCTAGACATGGGCAGGTGGGCGGGCGGGCGCCTCTCAGCTTCCATAACTACCGTGCTTTAAATAGCATAGCATATTGAATGGTCTAGCATGTGATGGGGCACACACTAAAAGATGTGAACAACAAAATAGTAAATAATTGAGTAGAAAACAACAACAAGTTAACTGGTTCTGTAGTAAAATGTTGAGAGAGCCTCTTGGTATAAATCTGTATGTATAATGTTTTTTTTATTTATTTATTTTTTTTGAAATAATAAAGCACTGTTGATAATCATTTTATCAAAAATATTGAGTCAGCCTTGAACAAATTGCAACAAAAGCAAACTCAACTGATTATGTTTCTTTATAATGGCCTTGTTGAATACTTTTAAAATAGAAGATGGGACTAATGTTGATAGAAACCTTGAAAACAATGCAATTCACCAGTTGTGCTTGCATTGCTGAAAAAAGAACCTAGAATGGTTTCTCCGTATGGGACCAGTCAGATGCTTCAAGGGTAACCCACACTTCTTCCTAAGTCAAATATTAGCTATAATATCTCGGCATGCTGTTCCTTTACAGCAATATAAGATGCAAGTAATAAATCCAAGCAAAGAAAAGTTTGGGGAACAGTGATGAAAATTCCTGGTATTGAACAGGCGCAACAGTGGTGCTGAACTGGATCAAAGAAACACACAAAAATACCACAACAACAACCAGAAATAAAATATGAAACATAAAACACCAAACTCCATATTGTAAGGTGGAACTATTGTGATACATTTACCTGCATTTTCTCTACCAGGGACTAAATGACTCATGCAGGACAGATATCAGCTGCTAGTAAAGCATGTTAGCTGGTTGTTAAATACACATCTTTTTTTTTTTGCCCATAACTCCTTTACTGTTGGTCTCCGACTACTAATTTTAGTATCAAATTGTTGGCCTATTTCAGAGCTATCTGATGGTATATTAAATTTAGATGTAAGAGGTACCAAACAAAAGATATGACCAAAAACCACAAACTGCTAATTAAGAATTAAGTGATTTATACATTTTAGTGATTTCACCATGTTCCCCCAGGAGGATTCCTTAAGACTTTTTTTTGCTGTTATAGAGGACATTATAAAGAAACATAATCAGTCGAGTTTGCTTTTGTTGCAATTTGTTCAAGGCTAACTTATCATAATGACTGTACTAAAGTTCAACCTGCATATCTGTAGCTACGAATCATCGCCTATAACACCTCCGTAGCTCAGACTGTAGAATAAGGAAGCTGACAGTTCCAGTTGAACCATGATCTAAGGGTTTCAAGTTCACACCAGCATATCTCTAACTGCAAAGTACTCGACAATAGATATGGCCGTGCGTTTTTCTCATCTTCCACCCACGTCAACTGCTCAAGGAGGCTTGCCAATGAAGTCACACTTAGTTCCTATACAGTAAGTCTTCTTCTTTATCTGAAATACCATATTCAGTTGTTTCAACAGCAATTGTTTAGTCTTGGAAACTCTAAAAGCTAACTTGCAGAAGTGTCCAACAAAGCTGACAAGACGGAAAACACTTTCTGATTGCTTTATATTAATAAGTACAGAATAGTTAGTTCAGAAGTTCACACCAGCACATCTCTAACTGCAAAGTACTCGACAATAGATATGGCTGTGCGCTTTTCTCATCTTCCACCCACGTCAACTGCTCAAGGAGGCTTGCCAATGAAGTCACACTTAGTTCCTATACAGTAAGTCTTCTTCTTTATCTGAAATACCATATTCAGTTGTTTCAACAGCAATTGTTTAGTCTTGGAAACTCTAAAAGCTAACTTGCAGAAGTGTCCAACAAAGCTGACAAGACAGAAAACACCTTCTGATTGCTTTATATTAATAAGTACAGAATAGTTAGTTCAGAAGTAAAAACTTAATAATATTCACATTATCAACCCATTCCCCGTGGCCTACAGTATAATTAACTACTCGTGGCACTATAAATTCTAGCACCAGTTCTTAAACTACAACTTGGATTATTATTATTATAGCAAGTGCCCGCCACACAGTGGCACATGATGTACTAACTCTTGCAAATTAGGAATGCAGTAGCATATTGATATTAAGGAATGCAGTAGTATATTATTGATATTATTGTTAATATTTTGTTATTATTATATTATTGTTGTTGTTGTTATTATTATTATTATCGAGCGAGCGAGATACTGTTAGTGGTGGACAATTGAAAATCGGGTACATGCTATATATGTGTGTATGCATGGATGATAACACGCGCACGGGTTCCTTTTTTCTCCTAAAAACACGGCCTTTTAGGCTTATCCCAGTTTCTTCTGATACTACAGCATTAAGCAAGTCTTACTTTTAGGCTCCAAATTGTGAGATAATTTCTGCAAAAAGCTTGTTTTTCAAGTCACGAAAAGTTGCTGGAACCGGTTACTGTGACATTGAAGACCCTGTACCAGACATAATTTCAAAAAAAAACCTTTTTGCCGTCTAGTGGGGGGGGGCGGGGGGGGGGGGGGGGGGGTACTGCAAAGTGCCGCTCGTTAGTTATCAAGAGTCAGAGTCACTGGTAGTCAGAATGCCTTTGCTAAGGAAGCTACCACTACTCGGGGGAAGCTGAGGTAAGTACATAAATCCATATTTCTTAGCTAATACAAAAATAACTCATGGCCTTTCTTTTTTTTGTAGCTAGAGCTTGTTGTCAAGAGAGACTGGTAATTCAGATAGTCAGAATGGCTTAAATTACAGAAGTTACCACTACTCAAGAAAATGAGGTAAGAAAGTAATTTTGTATTTGTTTGCTAAAATTAATGGTCAACTGCTATATCCACTTTTATCATCATGAAGTATAATAATAGAAGCTTCAGGTAAAATACGTCAATAACAATATTGTAGTTTTATGTACGTACATGTAACTTAACTAGACAGGCTCACTTGATATTTGTGCTCAAGCATACCACTAGTTATTACAATAACTATTATTACTAGTAGTATTAATACTATTATTTGTATGTATATTTCTCCTTCAAAGAATCTTCAAAAGCCACACCACAAGACCACATCATATTCTACTTATTCCTTTCCACATGCTGTGCATAACTTCATTCTGCTTGTCCCCTGACAGCTATCCACAGCCAAGACAACAGCCACACACATGTTAGCTGTAGACCACACATCAACCCATACCCAGCCAACGAGTCCTTCCAAAGAGAAGCTTGGGACATGACAAGGAGCCATTTCTAGTTGGCAATGAACTCAGAATTGCAATAAATAATAACAGGACCACAAAACACAAAAAGACCACTAATCACATGATTCTAATTAATTAATGAAATTATTTTAAACACACACAATATCGCTTTTTATATCGACTGTCCACATATGCCCTTTCTATATAACGACAGGTCAGGTATGTACAAGCTATAACAATCAGGAATTTAAATTTACTGATAAAAGCCAAACATATTGAAGAGATTGGTGAGTCCCTCAACTGGATGTGATAATAACACATGCCCCACCCCCTCCTCCACCCACCCACGCCCAACAGTATCTCATTCATGCAGCCATTAGGAAATTTAGAGTAACACATGAACCAGACAAGACAAATTGCAATATTTTCAGTTTGTGTCTGGCAACATGTAAATGCACTCCACATAGCAACTCACCTTCATCCAGCTGAACGCCCGCGTCAAACTTAGAATACAGCCGATACCTCTGAGTCCAGTATTTAGCCAGAGAAGGCGTGGTCAGAGGAGATGCTGACAAATACGATGAGGAGTCTGCTGAAACTACGTCCGGAATTGAGGAAACCGGCAAAGGGCCAGAGGGAGACACCGATAGTGAAGAACCTGGTAAGAAAGAAGAGAAAGAAAGAGGCTTCCCTCCATATTGAATCACTCCATCCTACAGAAGTCCACACAAACACGCATACATTGAAAATTAGAAATAAATAAAAGAAACACTATTCCCTAAGCAACCCAATTAGTAACAGCAGGACTAAAACAAGTCCATACTGTCACCACCACCCTCCACCCACTTGGTGCCACGCTATGTCTCACAGAAACAAAGGAACTCCCTACAAAACAAACTGAAACCATTCTCCCAAAGCCATTCATGGCTGGCCCAACTGAACCTCAACTATACCATCCACAACTTCAAAGATCTCTTCCTCTTTCAAAGTGACACAATACATTCCAGTTACAGACATACTGGAGGAAATTGCTTCCACATACGTGACTAACTTCACATCACTTACGTAATAATAATAGTTATAAAATTAATAATTAAGAGCAGCCACATCTTCCTGTACATTAAAACATTCTTATTTCGGAAAGGGGAATTTACTAATGGTCAAAATATAGATTATTAAAAGACCGACAGACCCAGGTTCTCTAAACCAAACAAAATATGCTTTAATGTATCACAAATTTGATCAACCATCCTAGACAATTTCTCAACAATAAAAAAAATAAAAATTAAAAAAAAAATTAAAAAGAAAAGAGTCAGTCTTGCAACTTCTTAATCTGTCCTGTTCAACAACATGAATTACAACCACAGCTTCACCAGATAGTCGTGGCAACATCAGACACTCTGTGATGTTTGAGCAAAAACAACAACAACAACAAGCCTCAGACAAGGAAAACTTATAACTACAAACTGGCACTTGGATTCTGAGAACTGCTCACCAGTCAACTAACATCCGCCAATAGACATGGACAAGAACAACACAAAGTCAAACTGAGAGTAAATCCCTATTCAGAGAAACTACTGGCTTTAGCCTCGCTAATCTACAGACAGTTAAAGAGGCATACTGTTAGATGCAGTGTAAAAAAACAACAACAAAAAACTACAACAGAAAACAAAACAAAAAAACTAAAAAACACAAACAAAACAAAAAAACTACAACAACAAAACTATTATCATCACCTGATACACCCAAAGAGAAAGATTCTATCATGATGTATTTTGAGAGAGGAAATGAAAAAAATAACAAATAAACAACAGTAGAGTGTGAAATTTCCCTCTACCAATACCTCGTTTGGTCATCGCCACACTAGATTCAGACAAACTGTACGCTATACATTGCTTGAACTTACAACTTTCCCCTCAACAGTGGGTGTGGTTTCACATTCCTTCATTGAATGGTCCCTCGGAGTGTGGGTGAGAGAGGGAGTGCCGGAGTCACTGGTGGTTACCTCCTGCACTTCTGAAGATTTGCATTTAGTGGAAGATGGAATCCTAACAGTCTCAGAATCCGATACGGAAGTGACACCCTTTACCTCATTGGAGAAACCATTGACATGGCCATTTACAGAAATAGGTCCATCTATAAAAAAAAAAAATAATAAAAAAAATAAAAATATATATACAGTATATATATATAATCGGCGAGCGAGCGAGACACTTACAGGGGTAACACAATTGAAAATCGGGGATGTTTTTTTATTTATATATATGTTTGGACGTATGTATGTCATTTTGTACTTTGACCCTCCGTATTTTTGTGTTCGCTCAGCGTTCGACCTCGTCCCAAACTTCACTAAACAGAATCCTCTGGTTTAGCGACCATTACCCGTATCACCTTAGAAATTGAATTGTTTACCGCTTTGAATTGTTTTGCGGGTGCAGTTAAAACGCAAAAACTTATGGGAGCTCCATTTCTACTCGAGTTAGTGGCGGTGGTAAGTTAATACGCTATTTGTCACAATTATAAGCCCTACTCAACAGCATTTACTTGAAAATTCATTGTCCACTAGACGAACCACGAAGGTAAGTCTTGCGTAGGTATGTTCAGTTGTGTGAAAGTATTGTGTGTTACAACTAATATTAAGAATATCACAAAGAAAAATTTAAATAACGTGACTTGATTTTGTTGCTTCTTTTTCAATTCAAACAGTTGCGGGGAGCAGTTACTATGGAATTGAAACCCCTTTACCGCATATACTTAATTTAAAAACTCAACTTTATTTTAGTAGCTTGAGTGTTAGTTGTTAAAATCAATCATTTAACAATAGTGTAGTTTAAGGCTCGCTCGCCATTTGTGCTCAAGCACACCACTAGTATAATTATAGTTATATATATAAAGGGAAAGAAAAAAAACAACAACTTGTAAAAGCATTAAAAACAGTTTCCGACAGAAACAAGTCGAGTTACAAAGTTGACTAACATCCTCAAATTGCATTAGCCCCAGACTAACATACCAAAGACTGCCAAGCTGGAATAATACTAATAAACATCACCAGTATGCACGCTCCCTGCACCCAAACATCCTATTAGACATGTCTGGTTGCCGGTGGACTTGCCATATTAGACGGGGGTTATGGCTGGCCTAGGGATGTAACTACCATCTCCCCTGGGGGCATCCTATTCACTCGCCTCGCTGGTGGGTGATGTGCTATTGTATGGCTGTCTGCTAGTGACCTCACCTCCACAAGGGACTCGCTGGATCATAATGGACATTGAACAACTCCATGTTGCCAATGTGCACTTATTAGAGAAAGAGGGGGGAAAAAACAGCCAATTTGTAAAGTCGCTATTATTGGGTGTGAGAATTTGACACTAAAGAAACAAGATGGAGGCACTTAAGTCCGACTTTCAAAAACCAAAAACTTTCAAAAACCAAATCCACAACAAGAGGATAACGAGTGGTATGTGTGAGTAAGCCAGCATGGTGAGTTTAGGATTACTTGGAAACACTCTAGTTAGTAAGCAACATAGAGAAGAAACTGAAACGACAGGTTAAGTTTGAAACTATATAATACACAGGTTGCTTTAACAGACTAAAGTGTTGTAATTAAATTATGGATTGAATCAACGAATTAGTTGGTAATTATACCTGGGTCACATGACCACTTACTGCTGAGGCTGCTCCTTCCCACACCTGCAGAGGTGACACCAGGATCACATGATGCCCTCTCTTCCTCCTCCTCCTCCATGACCTGAATAACACATGTACAAACACGCATGCACACACACACACACACACGATGGAAGCCGACAGTCATTTATAAAATACAACATATCTTTTATAGCAAATGCCAAGTGTCTAACCCTCCTACTAATCACACAGAGCGACAATGTAATCCAATCCAATGGAATTCATTGACACTATGTGGCATGGATGGTCAACATTTTTGACACAAATGTAGAGCAAATTAATTATACTAAAATCAGAATATTCCCCCCCCCCCGCCCCCCAATCAAGTCTTACACTATTAGTGCTCGTGTGCCTATTGGCATATTGACAGGGAGGGAGGGGCCAACTACAAGCCCATATATAATCAACAAGTGAAATAGTGTGTGAATCAGATATGGGCAAGCACTTGCTTTGGTCATGTGCCTCAAGGACATCTGCAAGCATTTCGAGAAGTGCTTGAGTGCTAGCACAAGCATTAGTGCTTCATTGACATAATGCTTGAAGCACAACTTCAAACACTTTAAAAGAGTTTGAAACACAACAATTACTGAAACATCAAAGTCACTCGCAGATCTATATTTTCACAATGAAAGTATGTAATTAGAATGCACAAGTCAGTGAAAAATAACACTGCAGTTATCGTAAACATTAGAATTTGGAAAGTAACGTTGATCAGTCTGCACATCTGAACGTAAACATTGCCAGCAATGCTTAACAAGCTTTCCACAGCTTATGAAGCTGAAATCTCAGGCTAGTTGAAAAAAAAACAACGGATACTTATTCTTATATAATACTTATTAGAGTGCTTTAAATCACCTTCAAGCATTTTAAAAGCGTGCATAAAATACTTGCAAGCCCAAGTGGTTGCTCTACTGGTTTGAATATTATAGTAAGTACTGAATGTTAGGATTGCATTCAGAATAAATTAATAGAGGTGGCATTAATTAGAATGATACATGGTATATTTGGTTCCTTAACATAATAACATTTCCGTGCAGTGAAAAATATCACGTAAAATCAAAACCTGACTGGAGGTGTAATGAATTTCTAAACCTGAAAACGTCTCGGCTTTAGTACGTTAGCGCACTCATTAATGCGAATTAAATGAACTAGTCATAAAACCTTGCTAAAATATAGCGCTACAACAAAATGATATTCCTCTAGGCAATCCCCACACACTCACATCAGCACCCCCCACAGTCTGAGACTTCTTTTGCTTGCTTCTCCTTTTCTTTTTTCTGTTCTTCTGCCCTTTCTTAGAACCTTTGAAGTATTGTTCCCAAACGTCACTTTCAAACTGTGCTGCTATGGGCTCACTACAATCTCTAGCATCACAACAATGCAAGGAGACAAGAAAATAAATTACTGATGATAAAACAACAACAACAACTACACACCACACAACAAAAACTAGAATGTACTGAGAATTAACAGAAAATCTACTTGTAAAATATTCATTTAATATTTCTTGGCCGAACCCATGGGACGCAATATGGGTGTGGCTGGCTGGGGTTGCAGCAGCGTAATAGCAAACGTCAGCTGCCTGTAAAAGTAAACAGGGCTGCTAGGCTATTTTTTTTAAGTCTTAAAACGTGAAAGATTGTCTAAATGAAAGTTGCTGAAAATTTATATTGGTATCCAGCATCTGCAATATCTGCTAATTGGAACAGCACCAAATAAGTGTATCGGTGCATCTCTAACTGTTGACCACACCTGGAACATAATTTTACTCGTCTCATTACCTCAACCATACCCCTTACCAAACCATCAACGATCAATCCTACAGTTTTGCAAATATTTTGTCACCCCCCAGTGCACTGCCTCCCCTTTACCAACCATGAATTCAACGACCCTTTACCAACTCAACAATCGCCCCCCCCCTCTTATTCTTTTTTAAAACAAAGTATCAAACTCGATGACCTCTCACTACACTACTGCCAACAACCCCACCTGGTTTTACAAAAATTTCATCACCCTCAGTGCACTGCCAACCCAGTAGCAAATTCAATATCCCTTTACCAACTCAAACCAACAACCCAGCTTTAAACTCTGTGACCTTTCACTACACTACTGTTAAAGCACATCATCATATAAAATAGGTCTTTGGCAAGAGAACTGAATGAAGTTATGTTTGATTTCACATTGTAACGTACACTTCCCCAAACCTTACAACTTCAGAGTTCACACTTACCTGTCACCCTCAGAGTTAGTCTGAAGTGCAAAGAACTTGAGTACACGGCATTGCTCACTGACACGCTTCCTTCTCTGTCTCCTGGTAACATGTGAAGTTCAATAAATAAAGAATACACCAGCCTGAGAAGACACGTAGAGGAAAAATAACTTTATTTCCTTTCATACTTGTCCCTCCCGATGATGTGTTACACACTCGTCGTCACTGATGCATCCACCCCTACCCATTCTCCATTACTAACTATTAACAAGGACTGCATATAGAAAACAAATTTAGGAGGGAAAAAACAACTTTTTTGGTGGGGGGGGGGGGGGGGGGGGGGGGGGCAAATTAAAACAGATGTATTATAGAGACCCTTTATACTAAAAGTAACTTTTCCATAGTTGAAATGTCAAAACTAAAAAATGTTTTGGGAGGAGGGTGGGATGAACTTCTATTCCACCTCCCCCTATATGCATGCAGCCCAATGTCAGCACTCCTCCCTTACTAACTGCCCACCATTACCCACTACACCTCACTCACTTTCAATCACTCAATATACCACTTTCATTTCTCACTTACTCCAGACTCTCTTTACCAATACACTAACCTTTACCTCTCCTCTCTCCCTTACCTAGCCTCCTCTTCATTTTCCTGCCACTGCATTTGAAGTGGATCCACCTTTTCCTCGCTAATGCTATCATTATCCACTTGTGCATCCTCGCTGCAACACACTCCTTCCAAATCTCCATTACATCCATTCCCAAGAATTGCTACATCCATCGATGATGGAACATCTTCTTCATCTTGCCCTCTCTGACTGTCACATACCTCCCCCGCCATTTCCTTCAGTTCTCCATCACATCCCACACTTCCAGTGAGCTCTTCACGTGGCAGCTCACTCCCAATTAACATTTCACTTCCTCCATTACACTCTGATAAAACCACACCATCTTGACACATCTTTGAATCACCATTGTTGCCTGAGTTCTCCACCATACACGCTTCCCCAACCGATTTACAACGCTCGGCACTTTCCATGTCATTGTTAGACCCTCCCACTCCTAGTGGCTCCTCCCCTATAGGTTCTTCCTTGACCACACCTTCATCCATAAACTGCTCTTGTGCCCCAGGTTCTGCCTGGTAAAGTACCACCTCCTGGGTCTGCTGGCAAAGTACCACCTCCTGAGTCTGCTGGCAGAAGTTGTGGTACATATACCAGTAGTAGCTGTTATAGTAAGCGTTCCATAGTTCCATCAACTCAGCAGCGTTGGGTAAGGGATCACTTCCTGCCACACCCTTTTCCATGTCTTCCCCAGTACCAGCTCCATTTTCTCTCACACCAGCCACTGAGTCCTCACTAACTACTAACTGTTCCAGTCCCTTCTGGACGCCACTCACTGCCATCTCTCCACAAATTACGTCCACTTTAGCCGGACTGTCAGAAGAGTTCAGAGAGCAACAAATCTCCGTCTCCTTTAAACAATTTCCTCCAACTATTCCATTTTCCAAGCACTGGATGTCCCCACTCAGACATTCCCCATTTTCAACCACGCCCCCAGCAGTGACGGCAGTGCTATCGGGCGCAATGTGAGAATGCCCACCGACAGGATTGCCAGGTGCAGTGGACGTTTCCATATCCTCCATAGCCCCAGAGAGGAAGTCCAGAGACTGGACACTGTCTTGTAGTTTCTCTAGAGGCATGTGAGGATAAGCCTCCTCCCATCCCGCTGCTAGGAGGGCGGGTCCCTGTGAGTCCCAGTACTGCATCCATTCCTTGTTGGCAAATGCTTCCGCTTTCATACGCACAGCTAGCAGTAGCTCCTCCTGTTCAGTGAGAGGGGCTGTGGCCGGAGACTCGGAAGCCGAGCGCTAAAGGAAAAATAGAATTTGACTTCATTATCATGTATTGGTGCAATGACAGCTGACGATCTGGGCATGCTCATTGCTGATGCACAACAACAACAACAACACATTCAACTTGGAAGCTCTACCTATAGGTGAAAACAACAACAACAACAACAACAACACATTCAACTTGAAGCTCTACCTAGAGGTGAAAACAACAAAACAACAACACATTCAACTTGAAGCTCTACCCAGAGGTGAAAACAACAACAACAACAACACAATACTACTACTACCATTACTACTATACTACTACTACCACTACTACTACTACTACCACTACACTACCACCACCACTACTACTCTACTAATACTACTACTACCACTACTACTACCAACCCCACTACCATAACTTAATAATGCTAACATACTAATTGTCTAACATGCTAATTGTTGTGTGAAAGTATTGGCTATATTATGGTTTAATTATATACTTGACGGTTTAATTATACTTGACGCACCCACTTTCCCGGCATTCCGGCGCACTTCCCTTGCCTGACTTCCTCCCAGTTAATGCCATACTGTTCATCATCGTAAACTTCTTTCTGCTCTTCCAAATACCGCTCCCTCTCTTCATCCATTACGTCATCTAGTGAAAGACAAAATGGAATTAAAAAGAAAACTGTGACATCAACAGACTTATAACTAATCCCTTCATCTAGCTTTTGCTTTTAAACTCATTCAGATAGACTAGGATATTGAACATGAGCTACAATAAGCTACATTTTACATTGATATTGTGAAGTGATGACCATTACCAAACACCTGTTACCATTTTACTAAGTGACGTTTTTTTTTTTTTAATTTTATTGTGATGACCCCTTTCCCAAAGAAGGTATATCTCTGTCTCTCCACTTAGTATATGGGTGTAGCAATTGGCTAGTAGAAAATAGAAAATTACTAGAGCAACAACCCTTGTATTTATGAAATTGTGGTGACGTCAGCCTCTCCACTTTTCATCTCTCTACACCACAGTTACATGCAAGGAACCAAGAAGTTTCTTCAGCAGTGACTTTGTGGATTTGACTGCGGCTTCCCACAACCCCCCAAAGTGTGGTGCTCGCCCTGGTGAAAATTTCCAAGTGATGCGTTTAGATACGAAGTATTCGCAAATTTCTTGTTTGTTTTCTTGAGATTCCAAATGTTGGTATAGTTCCTGGAGCTCCAACAAAATTAGTGCCATTATCACTAAGCACCTCAACTGGACAACCACGTCTTGCCACAAATCTACGAAAGGCTGCAAGAAAGTCAGCAGTAGATAAACTGGAAACTAGCTCAAGATGTACTGCTTTGGTAGCTAGACATATGAAGAGTGTATGTATTAGAAGCTAGAATATATAACTCTTATGGGTTGTAAATCCACTGACAAGTTACACTGTCTCCACACACACACACAGAATTAGATATATTGGTTAGACAAGTTTGATATAGAATAGTAGACCACAAGCACTAGAGCAAATGACCACTAAATACAAGAGTCAAGTGACCACAAGTATGAGATAAAACAAAAAAGTGATAACAAAACAGCTAACATGGAAACAGCTGGAAAGCATGAGCTAACAACTGACCAATCAGCTGCCAGCACACACCAGGGGAGAAAGTGCATGGTAGGACAACAACACGGAAATAATAAGATTAGAATACACTAAATAAAGTGAATTAATATGTACACAGTGTTCAGTGGCCTGAACAGGTGTAGCAATTGGCTAGTAGAAAATAGAAAATTAAAGCAATCTTCACAATAAAAAAGAGCAACTTTATGAAATTGTATTTATGAAATTGTGGTGACGTCAGCTCTCCACTTTTCATCTCTCTACACCACAGTTACATGCAAGTAGTTTTCTCCAAAAGAGAAAAAAAAATCTTTAAATTTTGAAATTGTGTTTTCTGGGATACTGTTGAGAAGTAATTGAGCCAAAATTGTATGAGTCATACTATGTAAGCCCCTAATTAAATTTCCCCCTCTCCCGCCCCTACTTTTCAACTTGCTCCATCCCGTCTGAGTGGGTCAACTATTTTAGTCTCTGGTAGAGGCAATGAATGTGGTGAGTATAGTCGACCCAATGGTGGCAATTTCAGCAAAGGAAAGGAAAACAGATCATACATGGAATGCTGCCCACTGCTCCCCCCCCCCCCCCCCCCTCCCCAACCACACCCACACACCTGATGATAACTGGTAGATGTGCCCCTTATTTCGTTTTCCAGACTCTCTTTTGTTCTTCTTCTTACTCTGAGGCACCACACCAATCTTAGCTCCACCTTTCCCACCACCTCCGCCATCACTGTCCTACAAACACCAACAGAAGAAACCACAAAAAGAATAGCAAAATTAAAGTTTGTTTTTCACGAAGTTGCAACCCAACAAGTCACGCCCACATCCACGTAATAACGCGCACCCTCACCTCTTCTAGATCACCAAAGGAATTCACCAACATGGTAGGCAGACCCATCGCTTTCATCTTGGTGAACTCTTCACTGAGATCTATACAACACACACACACACACACACACACACACACACACACACACACACACACACTTCATACAATTGTCCCTAGCACATACACACTAAATTTTGTGCAAAAATTGTAAATGTTACTAATACTTGTGTACTCACAACTGACCTTAACATAACAGTACAAGCGGATTATAAACCAGACATGGGTGTGTGTCAAGTAGGGAGTGGTGGTTTCTATGGTTACTCAATATTCAATTTCATCCATCTTCTAGAGTCAGTGTTGCACCGACTTCTCGCTCAGTAATACTTCAACTGTGCATATGTACAGTGTCTAATGCTCTGGACCACACAGCTGAGACTTGAAGTACGGAGGGTTCACATTGGTGGCACTTAAATGTGAACTTAAAAAGCATGTTAGAGAATTTCACTGATGAGCAACAAAACAGTTACACCCCTCTCCCCCCACCCATCTCTGTTGCTGGTTGTATTTAAGGCAGGAGGTGTGGTGGAATGGACAAGTCTGGCTAGCAAAATTGAAAAAGACAGCGCACAGGGCTGCTTTTATAAGGGGGGGGGGGGGGGGGATAAGGAGGGGGGACAAAGGGGGCGTTAGCCCCCTAAAAAGCCTTCACCTCCCCCGGAATTACATTAGAACTGCACATTTTGATTTACAACATGAAATTTTACAAGGCTCTCTACACACACCAGACTCTGTATTTTACTCTCCTTGCCCTTCCTATAAAATATAAGAAAGTTGTTTTTGCCCCTCTTAAATTTGTTTCTGTATGCAGCCCAGCTGCGGATACGATTAAAAGAACCTTGTGTTGAAAGCTATAATAGTTACCCATGGATCCTTACACTAAGCAAAGAACTAATTGAATAGCAAACATTTAGCCCGAATACTTGCCGGTATACGACCCTGCTTCTCGTCATTCACATTTTTTAAACTTAATTAACTGTTTTCATATTATTATTTTTAGCATACTAAATAGTATACCTTCGGAGGTGACTGCTGCAGTTATGTTTTTTCTATTCCCACTTTTGAATAGAGTTTTGGAATAGCACTTTCCCTCTAGTTTTGGAGTTTACTAAGGGAATATTTTTAACTGCCGAGACAAATAATTAGCTCTTGTAACCATCTCTGACTCATAAGGCAGCAAATGAGCAATCAGAAGAACCAATTGATCCTCTCCACCTCCAACGACTAGTCCTGACCATACACAACCATACGTACACAGCCCGTGCCAGTGATACATGCTTACACAGCCCGTGCCAGTGATACATGCTTACACAGCCCGTGCCAGTGATACACGCTTACACAGCCCGTGCCAGTGATACACGCTTACACAGCCCGTGCCAGTGATACACGCTTACACAGCCCGTGCCAGTGATACATGCCTACACAGCCCGTGCCAGTGATACACGCTTACACAGCCGCCAGTGCCAGTGATACATGCCTACACAGCCCGTGCCAGTGATACATGCTTACACAGCCCGTGCCTTACCTGGGTCTAGAAGATCCCCACAGGTCCTCTGGAATTCCTCATATTTGGTGGCTACCACTCTAGTTACCTCCTCCTCGCTGTCACTCCTTCCCCCTCTTTCTTCAACAGTCTCTGCCCACTTTTCTCTTTCATCAGTTACTGTTTGTCCCTGAGAAGCCACATCAACTGAAGATTGACCTAAATCGAGGTTGTTTCCAGGCAGTTCCTCTTCACCGATTATCTTCGCTGCTGCCACACTGCTAACCTTGGTGGAGTCACTATCAAAAGTAGCATAATTTACGTAACAACAGCAAGCCGTCATATGCCTCTATGGGAAAATATGTTCATGTAGTTGAATAACAAAATTTCTCACATGAAACCTAAAATCTACAAATTTCCAACCACTATTAAGAACTAGTGGTGTGCTTGAGCACAAATGGCGAGCGAGCCTTAAACTACACTATTGTTATTCAAACTACTAAAATAAAGTCGAGTTGTTAAATTAAGCATATACGGTAAAGGGGATTCAATGCCATAGTAACCACTCCCCTGAATTGAAAAAGAAGCAACAAAATCAAGTCACGTTATTTAAAAATTTCTTTGTGATATTCTTAATAGTAGTTGCAACGCACAATACTTTCACACAACTGAACATACCTACGCAAGAATTACCTTCGTGGTTCGTCTAGTGGACAATGAATTTTCCAGTAGTAAATGCTGTTGAGTAGGGCTTATAACTGTGACAAATAGCGACTAACTTGAATAGAAATGGAACTCCCATAAGTTTTAGAGTTTTAACTGCACACGCAAAAGAATCAAAGCAGTACACACAATTCAATTTCTAAGGTGATACGGGTAATGGTTGCTAAACCAGAGGATACTGTTTAGTGAAGTTTGGGACGGGGTCGAACGCGGAGCGAACACAAAAATACGCGAGGGTCAAAGTACAAAATGACATACGTACGTCCATACATACTGATAAACAAACATCCCCGATTTTCAATTGTGTTACCCCTGTAAGTGTCTCGCTCGCCAATTAAAACCTCCCCAAGAGTCCACTTTCACTAATACTCATTATTGGCGAGCGAGCGAGACACTCTCAGGGGTAACACAATTGAAAATGAGAGATGTTTGTTTATATATATGTTTGGACGTACGTATGTCATTTTGTACTTTGACCCTTGCGTATTTTTGTGTTTGCTCCGTGTTCGACCCCGTCCCAAACTTCACTAAACAGAATTCTCCAGTTTAGCGATCATTACCCGACCCTAGAAATTGAATTGTTTACTGCTTTGAATTCTTTTGCTGGTGCAGTTAAAACTCAAAAACTTATGGGAGCTCTATTTCTATTTGAGTTAGTGGCGGTGGCAAGTTAATACGCTACTTGTCACAGTTATAAGCACTACACAGCAGTATTTACTTGAACTAGACTAACATCAAAGGTAAGTCTTGCGTAGGTATGTTCAGTTGTGTGAAAGTATTGTGCGTTAACTACTACACAGAGAAAAGTCTAAATAACGTGACTTGATTTGTTGCTTCTTTTTCAATTCAAACAGTTGCGGGGAGCGGTTACTATGGCATTGAGTCCCCTTTACCGTATGTACGTAATTTAAAAACTCGACTTTATTTTAGTAGCTTGAGTGTTAGTAATTAGAATCAATCATTTAACAATAGTGTGGTTTAAGGCTCGCTCGCCATTTGTGCTCAAGCACACCACCAGTATATATATATTATACACTCTAATTTAATTGCTGCCATTGTTCAGCTGACTACGTACCTAAGATTGTTCCTGGAAATGTAGCACTGAGTAGCTGGAGGCCTGAAGTTTCCTCCTTTCCTGTAGACGACTACTCCAAGTTTAGAGTGGTAAGCAGGATACATTAGAAGCCTACAAAAGAGTGAAGTTTGTTATGTCCACGTAACGGAGCCTGTCTCTTAAAGCCACGTGGGTGCGGTCTAAAGCCTTTGTGGGTGGAGAAAACTGACGATAATTGTACGCAGAGAACGTAACTGCTACGATCCTTATGTTGAGTAATACGTTACGTAGGCTTACGTTACAATGTTAGCTTGCATAACTGACCCTTTACCAGACCGATTAAAGGTGTGGAGGTGGAGAGACACATTTGTACTGTGATCCCTTACTGGAGATTATTTTAATAGTGATGGAGATTATTTTGAGAGTGATGGAGCAATAGCTTCTCCAAATGAACCTCACCGAGAGGCAGTGTCGCTCAGGCGAACAAGAAGATCAGCAGCAAGCGAGAATAGTAATTAAAATGATAATACACAATGAATAGATCGGCATGATGGATTCACTGAAATAGCGAACAGACCAATGCGGCCTTTGTTGGAGCTGCCAATAAGCAAAAAAAAAAAAAAAAGCATGCCATCATCAAGTTTATGGCTCGTCCAACTTGGACTATCAAAATAACTTATGATTCTTTCTGTCAGCGAAGTGAATCATTTCATCACCAACTAGCTATTATTCAACTATGTTGGCATTACAGTATGTTACAACTTCAATTACTCCATCCAGGACCTTTTTTTTTCTGAACCTCGCTAAATGTAGCAGTACAAGAAAATTCCCCGGCAGATCATTTTTTCTCACTGATGAAGCTTCTAGGAAAGGTAGTGACGGAGTCAACTGTCTAACTAGTCAACCATTTATGCATTACTTCTTGCCTCGTAGACCGGGGAAGTAAGTTTCCTCCATAGTTCAGGTCAGAACAGAGTTACTTTATGTGATTCAATACTTTTGTGGCAATGTATTACACAGAGGCACGATATAGAATCACTATGATTTTCTTTTTGTGGTGGGATTGGATACAAAGTGTACTCCAGATCATTGTTGTGGAGACTATCGTGGTAATAAAGAACAATCTGGTAGATAACTCAAGTGTCTAAGTTTGAGTGGGCAGAACACACGTCTTTAAATTGATTTAAAGTTTCTAAAATCAGTAATAGTTAGTGTGGGATCATTTAAGGCACTTTTTAATTTGTGTTCTTTAGTGTGTCATGCATTCCTCGTATGACTAATTGTCCTAGTGTGTTAAAACTTATTGTGTATTTTAATTATGGAGCAACCAACCTATGCACACAGAGGGCAGGGTCCATGCATCTTCTAGACTGTCACTGTCTTCCTGTTTCCTGTTCTCTCGTTATTTGAAGCATTATTTTTACATACTTTTTAGTCCAATTTTTGAACTGATCTATTTTTTCTTGTTGCTGGTATAAGCTGACAAAGAGCAAGAGGAAGGATTCTGGGGGGGGGGGGGGGGAAGTATTGCCTGGATTTGTTATAAAGAGCACATTGAGTGCAGAAGTACTACAGTTAGAAAGTGTATTCTATTCCCTCCCAAGTTTTGATTGGTTTAAGCTTGCAGGTGCAGCTAAGCGCTCAAGCATTTTTAGTAAAAAAAAATTCACCTACCTTATGTTAAGTTGTTCATATATCGGTTTTTTTTGTTTTTGTTTTTAGTGCTATGATGGAGTTCATGAAGTTACATTGGATGAAAAGATGCTCGAGTGCTTTGTACACACCACATGTAATGAGATTCAGCTTATCAATAAAGAAGCGTATTGGTAAGGCAAAAATTCGTAATAGTAGGACTTACTACTACTTTGTGTCTTTTTATCCTCAATCATTACTCTAATTAAAACACATCCACCTCCATTGTAGACTACTTACCAGATCTTATTAATACAATAGTATATTTATATAGCCAAGTCCTTGCAGTTGTTTCCATAAATAATTTGCTAAGTTTATTGTATCAGCCGCAATTGTACAGCTGGTTCATGTCTAAAACTCAGAGCATGCAGAAATCAATTAGGATCTAATCATAATGACTTAATACAGTGTAACATCGATTGTCCAAATGTCAATTAACTGAAATGTCAATTAACTGAATGAAAAAAAAATGACTGCAGGCGTATTTAGCTAATGATAGTATTTTCGGTCATGTTTTTTTTTTGTGTGTGTTTTTTTTTTTTGTTGTTGTTGTTAAAAACGCTGCTTACCTTTCAGATATTCATGCGGATGCAATGGCTGAAAGGGCTAAATGATTGTAAAATGGAAGAGAAATGTTCTTTCTATCAAGACTAAGCTTGAATTGTGCAAGCAGTTGAAGAAGGGAGGAGCTACAGCTCTATACTTTCAAAAGAATTTGAACTTGGGAAGTCCACCATATCATTGACATTAAGAAAAGTAAGGTAAAGTTGACAACTTTTGCTTCCAAGATGGATAGCACTTTTGGATCCTTAATAAATATAGCGGCAAGAGTTTTTTTTCTTTACATTGTTCTTCTATTAACATGAACAATTTGATTATTTGAACACACTATCCCCAATTAGTTCAGACTTCAATTAAAATACTGAGTTTTATTGTAAATCTTGATTTTATATTTTATAGCCACCTATATTAAGTGATGGAGTGATAAAGACTTGGAGGAAATGAAACTGTCTCCACCTGTTCAAACAATTTTAATTTGAACTAGTTCGTATGACCTCCTTCTAGCTCTGGGATGAACTGGGATGTCTACTCCATAACTTCCCCCATTAAAGTGTCTCTAAAAGCCTGTGTTGTTTCACTCCAAGAAGTGACAGCGATTACAAAAATCCACATACAGCAATTGTGTGACCATATCCTTTGCCTCGTGAATAACGTCATCCTCTTCTTCTCTGGCCCAGGGAGGCTTAGACTTTCTACTATAATTATAATACTATAAAAGAACAGCAGTCATGAAATATATAAATAATCCTACGCTCGTAAAAAAGTAGTTCCTCAGCAGTAGAACTCATAAATGAAGTCATTCTTGTGAATATATCATAGAGGATAACTCCCACAGACCACCAGTCTGAAGCCATTCTTGTGAATATATCATAGAGGATAACTCCCATAGACCACCAGTCTGAAGCCATTCTTGTGAATATATCATAGAGGATAACTCCCATAGACCACCAGTCTGAAGCCATTCTTGTGAATATATCAGAGGATAACTCCCATAGACCACCAGTCTGATGCAAAACTATAGCCGAACTCTTGGAATACTTTTGGAGCTCTCAGATGAAAGGCTCCCTAAGAACCTTGACTTTTCACCTCAAAAATTGACATTCGTTCTGATGCCCCATGCATATAAATTTAAAGACGGTATCCTTTGCCTTAGGAACAACGTTGTGTTCTGCATTGCCCATGGAATGATTTGGCTCTCTCTAAATCAAGCATATAAAATAATACAATAAACAAATAAACATGTAACCATCTGTAAATTCTTACATATAAAGTCACTTACATGGACCACCAATTTAAGGCAAAAGTACAGCTGAACCCATGAATGACTTCTGGAGAGTCTGGTGTTTGAACACGAAGTCTAGAAAAATTGAACATAGTTGAATTATTGTAATAATTACCAACACTTCATTTGTTCCTTACAGTTCTGATGTCCACAAATCAATAGCTCGTATCGTCTTGTCCCTCTAGGTCAGGAATAAACTGGGGTGTCTGATCTAGTAATGTGTAGGGGTTGCGTTTCATCCCAATGCATAGCAATTTCGTGACAATATGAACAAAGTTGCCCAAGGAATGCTTCTGCTCTCTAAGACAAGTATAAAAAAAAATAACAATAACCCATAAAACAAACAGCAGCCACAATTCAATCAATAGTTCTAAATACACACTGTCTGTAATTTCATCCAACAGTTTCTTCACAGTGGTGCTACTGGATGTTAAAACCACTCATGTGGAAGCTTTATCCGAGGAAAAACTACAGCTGAGCCCTTCAATTACTTCAGGAGCCATATAATCTGGTGTTTGGCTGCATGTGAAGTCTATGGACATTAAACATTAGTTGAATTATTTAATAATAGTCATGAAATCTTCCTTCTTTCTTACTGTTCTCATGTCCAATTACAGGTAATCCAGATTAGTTGCTTTAAAGTAGCTCGAAGGAATGGGGTGTGTTACTATAAAAGGAGAAGGAGAATTTGAGAGTGACATCGTCATTGATCTTTGAGAATAAAGTAATGATCCTTACATGTCCTGAAGTAGGAAGGAAAGAAAACTACTATAAATATGTTATTGTCCACTTTTAAGTCATGTCGTCATATATTTGTGTTGTTGTTTTTTGAAGGTTAAATAAGCTGTGATATACTTATGTGTACAAATCCTTACTGTCTAAATAACTAGTATCATCTTCTCCCTGAAGATCTGGAATAAACTGGGGTGTCTGCTCCAATAACCTGCCCCATAATATTCTTAAGAAACTTTGTTCTTTAACCCTAAAATTGCTATTCATGTCAAAGGATCGCACAGCAATTTATTGACGATATCTTTTGCCTCAGTAATAACTTCAGCATTGCCCCAGGGAATGCTTCTGCTTTCTAAAACAAGCATGTAATAACTAAATGAACAGGTAAAACAAGCAGCAGTCATGGTTCAATAGTACTAAATAGCTACATACCATCTGTAAGTTCTTCAAACAGTTCCTTCACGTAAAGGGTGTTTCTCCCATCAATATAAACCACTCCCACTAACCACCAATCTTCCTTTGCATTGTTCTACAGAATGCTTTGAGCAGCAAATATAATAATACTGATCACATAAAGCAGCTGCACTTCAGCCATTGTGGTTCAATGGTCCTATACCATCAGTAATTTCTTCAAACAGTTCTGCGTGGTGTTAATGAATGGTGTCTGTCCCATTGACATCTTGTTCTCATACAGAACCACTTCCAACCTTGGATTGCTTCTGGGGTTACATATAGTCTGATGTCCATGAGTTTGGCTCCACGTATAGTTTATAAGCATTGGATTGAATTACTGCAATTGTCAACACTTTGTTCTGATGTCTATATACAAAATCTACAACTGCTTTAATGTGACTGTCAGTTGTTAATGCAATGCATAAATATCTGTTTTATTTATATAATTATATAAATAATATATACATTACTTCTTTTTTTTTCTTTTTTTTCCATTTTTCATTTTGTTCTCTTAGCTACTAGCTATATTTTGTAATTTCAATCTATTTAGCTATCTAAACTGTCTGGCCCACTTTGATACTGGTTTTCTTTCAATGAAAAAAAATAATTCTACTTCCATATCCTTTCCATACAGGCATATTTCATGTAGCTAAATGAATACAAGTGTGGTGGAATCACTTTGAGCGATATGAGCAGCTTATCATGATGGATCTGTTTGGATCTTATGGGAGTTGACAAATACAATAAACTTCTTCAATAAGTGTCTTAAGTGTTCTCCTTCTTGAGTGAACTATTCACTCACCACTTGAGGGAAAACAAGTCATTTCTCCTTACTCAACATACGGTTTTTTTTTTGTGGGATTTTGACCATGGGCTAAATGTGTAGCGTATGCAATGGCGTAGATGCCGCTGTCGGACCATCATCTACTTTTATAATTTTAAATTCCATCTTGCTTAACTTGGAACAGATAAAGAGCACTGTCACATTTTAGTTTCTGTTTGATAAATAAGCATCAAACTGTCATAGATTCCTATAAAAGTATTTACTTGTAACTGTTGATTGAACTTTAGCATGTTAGACACTACTATATCCAGTAGTTGTCACAAAACAGTCGGCAACATTCAAAATTGGATTTTATATTTGGTTGTTGTGACTGCCAACCTTCAATGCTAAGAGATTGTTTCTGTAATAATTTTTGTGCACAATAGCTAAATGATTTGAGCATTCAGTCATACCCATATGACTGAATGTATGGTGGTTCAGGAGTCAACATTAGACAAGACTTCTGACCACACTGACCAAAGATGCTTATAATCAGGCCTATAAGGACATTCCAGAACCTTCAGAGGAAATTGAAAGTGCTCAGTCTATGTACTGGACACTACCAGATTGTGTGCAACACTTGAAATTTGTCACTGCCCATGCAGCTGAAGAAGACTTCCTGGAGTCTCTGAACTATTGAGAGTCCTTGGAGGGCAAACACTGTGGACAGAGATGTTCACACTCTTGAGAAATAACTTGACACTTATATTGAACTGACCAGACCCTGGAAGATAGCGTTATCTGCACCCTCCTCAAGACATTGAGGATAAGGATCAATAATATCAAGTGTGATACCTTATCAGCACCTACTTCTACTGCTCCTGCCACTGAATGTGACTTACCCTCCTTGGTATTCCTGGATTCTGTTAATTTCAAGAATCTTCTAGATTCCTCCCAGGTATCAAGCTTGGGATAATAGGAATACTTTGGCTCCACCGCCGCCATGAAATTCTGTTTCAATATACATAAAGCAATAATTCAATTTGCTCTCCAATATTATTCAACTTACTCAGATTAAGCTGTAGCTAGTTTTTGTTGTTGTTTTACTTCAGAACACTCGCTGCAAGTATGTTTGCTTCCCCAACAATTTTCACACACCTATTACCAACAAATCCCCGACCGCGTCTGGAATGCTAGATAGAAGAGACGCCAGCACAAAATGACGTCAGCGTTCGCTCGGGCATGCGCGCTGATCAACTGAATAGAACTTCCCGACCAAAGCTATTCCGTATCAATATTCTCCTGAACATTCTTGCTGCTTGCAAATAAAAGCAAACAGCAAGTGTAATATTTTTCTTTATTCAAAAAAGTTATATTATTCCAAAAGAATAATATAATTATAATTTTTCTTATTATTCTCTTACTATTCCAATTATTAGGTTGCAGTAGCTAGCTGTTGTCCAGGCGCATCCTGGACAGGAAGAGTGAACGTTTGGAACTTAATTAACCTACCTGTCTTATTCATACCTCACCTTTCTGGTTTCCTCCCTCGCCTTACTCCTACTTGTACCTTACTAGTGGTGTGCTTGAGCACAAATGGCGAGCGAGCCTTAAACTACACTATTGTTAAATTTAATTTTAACAACTAACACTCAAGCTATTAAAATAAAGTCGAGTTTTTACATTACTATGAGGTAAAGGGGTTTTCAATGTCATAGTAACCGCTCCCGCAACAGTTTGAATTGAAAAAGAAGAAACAAAATCAAATCACGTTATTTAAAATTTTCTTTGTGATATTCTTAATAGTAGTTGTAACGCACAATACTTTCACACAACTGAACATACCTACGCAAGACTAACCTTCGAGGTTCGTCTAGTGGACAATGCATTTTTAAGTAAATACTGTTGAGTAGGGCTTATAACTGTGACAAATAGCGCATTAACTTACCACCGCCACTAACTCGAACAGAAATGGAGCTCCCATAAGATTTTGTGTTTTAACTGCACCCGCAAAACAATTCAAAGCCGTAAACAATTCAATTTCTAAGGTGATACGGGTAATGGTCGCTAAACCGGAGGATTCTGTTTAGTGAAGTTTGGGACTGGGTCGAACGCGGAGCGAACACAAAAATACGGAGGGTCAAAGTACAAAATGACATACGTACGTCCATATATATAAACAAACATCCCCGATTTTTTCATTTTTACCCCTGTAAGTGTCTCGCTCGCTACGCTCGCTCGCCAATTAACACTAATTCATACTAACTAGTGGTGCGCTCGAATAGCGCAAATGCATGGCGAGCGAGCAGACTCTTTTTACAGAAAAATAGGACAGAAATTACATCTAACTGTAGTGCACAGTGTAACCTTTTCCTCCATTCTCAGTTAGCATCAGAGAATCGAAAGTCTCTGATCCCAGACTAAACTAACAGAATTACCTGAATAAACTTCGAAAGCAGTGGCAAAGAAGCGCAGCTTGACAAAGACTTCACAATTGTTTCAAGAAGAGAGTAGCTGTAAACTTTTTGGTTGAAACAAAGTTGACCTTAGAGAAGCCTCCCGTGTCTCTCTACTGTCTCTTGATTGACACTGCTAAGCGTTCCGCTGAGCTCCCACGCTTTGCCACAGCTTGCGGAACTCCCAAGCTACCAACAAAAACTTCTACCTAGATTCTCCGCGCTCGTTAATTGAAAAATACTGGAACTGTGAACGCTTTACCTAACTTACGTAATTAGAAGCGCGGGCGAAAACAGGGGTCTCACGTACCCCATAAACAGATAAATAAATAAATATAGCGAAATCTCGATTGAGTTACCCCTGATAGTGTCTCGCTCGCTTCGCTCGCTCGCCAATTATTACTGCCTCACACACACACTCATACTCTCTCCACTCACAAAGACTCTTTGTCATTTTAGGGCCCCTGCCCTGGCCTCTCTATAAAAGAGTCAGGGTAGATCCTCCAGTTGCCTTGCTATCTCGTTTGTACTTTTTCTTGCTGCTGAAATTATAGTGCTTATTAAGCTTATTAGTGGGTGGCTGTTTGTCTGGGATTCAAGGGAGATTACAGTGTGATTTTCCTGGCCTTCCTGCCTAGTTAACTGTCATTCCGAGCACGCTCCATCAGCTGTTGCATGAAGTTGGTGTTTTATGAAATGTATAAGTAAAGTATCAGTCTCTCTTACTGCTATACTGAATTACTCAATATAGATGATTCAATATAGTTAGCTAATTTTTCAGTGTAAACTTTGAACATCTCCGTAAAAATATTCAATGAATGGAGAATAATATGCTTTGCTGCAGCTAAATAAAATTCAATAAGAAACCTCCAGACATTTGGGATGTGGATTAGAGAGTTAAATAATTTAACACACTCAGCAATTGATTTTTGGTTGGTAAATGATTTACAATTTGTTGTCAATTTTGATGTAGCTGAGTTGCTCAAGAAGAGAAACTATCTAGCATGATCCTCCAGATGACTTGCTGACTCTGAGCCTTAGCTGATAGAGCTACTAGTATTTCAAAAATTTCTTCCCATTTTGATACAATAACAGAGTGGCTAACATAAACCCAGCTGCTTTAATCAAATAATGAAGATCTACCTTATGACCACATTTATGTTCTTCTGTTATATAAGAAAGGAAAAAAACCCAAAAACTATTGATTTCTTTGATAATTAGGAGTGATTATTCTCATTTTCCTTTTATTATTCTTTTAAAGCTGATATTATTCTAGAATTATTCCAGTATTCAATTTCATGTTCGTTATTGGAAGAAAACATGCTAGGATAATATGGCAAGGCCTAACCATAGCTAAGCCAGCTGCCCTGTTCACTTGTGCTTCAGTCACTTCTGCAAAGCTTAATTAATGGAAGCAAGGTTCAATCACCCTTACTTAGAACAATGACTGCATGATCTTTAGGTCTGCCCATCATCAGAAATAATCTTAAGCATCATGTAATGGGACCCAACATGAATGCTAGGTTAGCAGTGGTGTCGAGTCCTATTACATGACACGAAGGTAAACACAGAAACCGTGACGATCCTTTACCTGACATTAGCTCAAATAGCGAAAGCCAGATTTGTAACCAGTAATGCAGATGAACAATTGACCATACAGGTCATCTGTGGACTGATATAAAAAATACTGATATGTGCTTCAAACCATAAATGCAAGGAATGTAATAAAAGACGTGAAATAATACCAGAAAATTGATGATACAGAGGAAAGCAGTGAGACATCTACTATTGTTTGTGGTGTGGGATTGGTGCCTGGGCTTCATAGAAGTGTTCATTATGCTGTTCAGATATGTACTTTGTTCTCCAATCACCATGGGAACCTATACAACCACGCCCACAATTTACATAAATTTTACATATATGTGTGTGTGTGTGTGACAGTTTACCTGAAAGATCATCACCGATAACTTCATAGTTGCCAGTTTCAGAGAACACCGTGCCTCTTGAAGAGGAGGGAGGATACCTTGGACCAGCCTGTGCATCATCCACATTACTGGCTCCACCCACTGGCACCACCTGCTCACTACTCATTGCCAGTGCTGCCTGACCCTACAGTACACAATACAAATAGGGATTCTATAATGATGATCCTTTACCACAAACACTGTCCATTCCAATACTTACTGGCAAGTATGTAATGTATAATAGCCTTACCATAATGGCTGACTGGACCATTGTCTTCATGGCCTTATTCAGACCAGCTTGAGAGAGCTTCTTGAACATCTTCAGACCACTTTGAGCCAACTAAAAGTAAACACGCAAACCCAGGAATTAAAATACATGGTTCATACATAACTAATATGATACAGTAATATTTTATATCTTACATGTCCAATTCCTTTATCAATTTGGTCTTCATACTTGACTAGTAAAGGATGCATCAGTCGACGATACACTTGTTTTGAACCCTGCACATGTCCACAATAGTGTATCACATGACAACATAGAACCCTTCAATGGTGCATAGCAACATTATTTTAATCCACTCAATAATTGGTAAAGGTCTTCACACTAATAAACATAATTTAGTTACGTGTCAAGGACACTCTTCAGTTATGAATGCCATTCACAGAGCCACACCAGAAACATCACTCACCTCAAATATGGGCAGTGCCAGCCACACGACTACGCCCAACTTTACCTCGTAGTACAGTGGCAACCTAACAACACACAGAATACAGTCAAGTGCAGCGTCATGATGTACAATAGAGAGAACATTCAGACACTTATTGAACCTTATTAAAAACTAGCTCAGTTGGAATTGAAGGGCATGAACAATAGTAAGGTTTACTATGTAGTCTTCGTATCTACTAGCGGTGCACTTTGGGCAGTTGAAATGAAAACATAGCTAGCTAAGTATATCAATTAGACATGCATATGGTACAAATTAATTTTAAAAGGAGCCTTGAGGATGATGAATACTTTTTAAATTTATGCTGTGACCCCTTTCCTTAAAATATTCTTAAAATTTTGTAAGCAGGAAAACTAAGCTAAAGAGTGAATAATGAAGGTGATTGCAAATGCATAAATCATATTTATATCTGGTCTAATTATTGTCTTGGTAATTAAAGCCCATCTCTTCTTCTATCTCAATTATGTATGAAAGTTATGACCCCCTTGAGATAGAGTAAGCTCAATCTTGCCCCCTCTTAGATTAATTCCTAAATGAACCCTGTCTAAATACAATGAGTTTCTCAGGTGTATATATATATATATATAATACTTATTACATGAGTCAGAGTGTGATATGGCAAAATATTTCACGAGCAGGCTAATTTATTTTCAAGAGCCAGAGGCGAGTGAAAATAAAGCCTGAGAGTGAAATATCTTGCCATAACACTCTGACAAGTGTAATAAGTGGTTTATTCCACACTAGATATCTTCACTACTGTAGTTAGTACTAGAGTACTAGAGAAAGGGTAACTCACAGCCTTAAAGTTGGTTGTAGGGGCTACCCACACCCCCAGCTGATATTTTAGCAGCTTCTCTAACCCTGTTGAGCAGGGTAAAGAGCGGGTACACCAAAGGAAGGTAGCTGTAAAACCCACAAAACAAACAACAACAAAAAACAACAACAAAAAACAAAACAAAAAAACAAAACAAAACAAAACAAAAAAACTACTTCAGTGAAGATATCTAGTGTGGAATAAACCACTTATTACACTCTGTCAGAGTGATATGGCTAGATACTTCACTCTCAGGCTTTATTTTCACTCGCCTTTGGCTCGTGAAAATAAATTAGCCTGCTCGTGAAATATTTCACCATATCACACTCTGACTCATGTAATAAGTATTATATATATATATATATTATATATATGATGCATACCATAGGACAGGGATTGTACAGCAATAGTTATTTCTGTAAGCCATGACATATCCCTGACCTAAGAAGGAAAGTGCTTCAGTTTACCACTTTCTACTTTCCATATTAAAATGTACTTGTAACTGGTGTCTATGCAAAGAAAAAGCCATATTTGTTAATGGAAAGTAGCTGTTGTGAAACAAAAAGATTTGTTTGAAAGCATGCACCCATTAATTAGACGGCTATTTCCTGACTTGTTACTTAGATAAGACTAGGTGCAAATGAGTCCAATTAACACATCCACAACTATAGTCTATCTTTGGCCGTTTATGTAGAAATAAAAGTGGTGCATGTATGTACACAATCCATCCCATGAAGCCAGTGCCTCCAAACTTGTATTCCTTCATACTGATTGAAGGGAGACAAAATAAAAAAAAATCACACCCCACAAAAAGCCAAGTCAGCATAAATCCAACACTTTTTTTTTTTTTTTTTTTGCTTCAGCTAACCAGTCATTTAAAATTATTCAGGGCACAAAATGCTGCCTTTGGTCAGAGCACCTAATATATAGCTTGTTAGGAAAGACAAATACAATTACTCAGTCTTCCAATAGCACAGCTTAATTTCTGTCATTGAAGTGTTGGAACACTAAAGGAATGTGTACACAATCTTGTGACCTTCAGAAGAGCATGCACTTGTAAATTGTATTGAGTTATATCTCTCGTGTTGTTCCCAGTGAAGCATGTGAATTCTAACATAGTGGGGACTTTGCAACTCTCAAGAAATGCCAGCCACGAGGAAGCCAAGAGGAAACTTTGGTCACCACTTCATAACTTCAGTTGCAGCATTATCGACATGGGCCTCCCGCCTGTCCATCTATCCTCCTCACACTTTCACCGTTTGTTTGTCTTCCTACTAACTCCTCTACTTCATGAACACACCCTCTTTTCCTCACCAAGCACACACTGAGAGTGCACCTTTGCTCTTCCAACTGTGAAAATTTCAAGTCATTCACAGATTTATTAGTAATGAGAAAATGCCAGAAGTAAAAAATAAAAAAAATAAAAATGAAAGTAGCCAAACTTTTTTTAGTTAAAAAAGCCTGTAAAAGTGAGAATACATTTCATGATAAGAAGGCTGAAAAAAGAAATTGTGAAGTAATACTATTCAAGTACTTATTGTTGCAGCAAATAAACAATTGTTGTTGTTGTTTTTAAAGTGGTGTCAGCTAGTCTGCATCCTTTGGGCCTACGTATTTTTCCAGCAAGTGTTCCATTGGAGCCGATGATACTGGAATCCCAAGCACACTTTCAGCTATCTCATCTAGTGATTAAAAAACTGATACATGTTCTTGCCAATACTTTAGTGGGCATAGTTCTACTCTATATGCCACTCCTAAATATCTATTGCAGCTGAACTTAACCTTCCATGCACAATCAAACTAGTGGTGTGCTTGAGCACAAATGGCGAGCGAGCCTTAAACCACACTATTGTTAAACGATTGATTCTTTTTTAAATTACGTATATACGGTAAAGGGGATTCAATGCCATAGTAACCGCTCCCCGCAACTTTTTGAATTGAAAAAGAAGCAACAAAATCAAGTTACGTTATTTAAACTTTTTCTTTGTGATATTCTTAGTGTAGTAGTTGTAACACACAATACTTTCACACGCAAGACTTACCTTTGTGGTTAGTCTAGTGGACAATGAATTTTCAAGTAAATACTATTGCGTAGGGCTTATAACTGTGACAAATAGCGTACTAGTGATGTGCTTGAGCACAAATGGCGAGCGAGCCTAAAGACTATACTATTTTTTATATGAATGATTTTGACTTCTAACACTGAAGCTACTGAAAATAAGGTCCAATTTTTAAATTTTCGCATACCCGAGTTTTCTTTGTGATATTCTTTAGCTAAGTAGTGGTTGTAACACACAATGCTTTGACACAACTGGACATGCACCTACACAGACTTACCTTTGCGGTAGTCCAGTGGACAATGTATTTTCAAGTAAATACTGTTGCGCACGGCTTATAACCATGACAAAGAGCGCATTGACTTACCACCGCCACTAACTCAAATAGAAATGGAAGTCCCTTAGTTTTCAAGTTTTAACTGCACCCGCAAAAGAATTAAAAAAGGTAAACAATTCAATTTCTAGGGTGATACGGGTATTAATCGATAAACAGAGGATTCTGTTTAGTGAAGTTTGGGACGGGGTCGACAACCGAACGAACACAAAAACGCGAGGGTCAAAGTACAAAAATGCCTTACGTACGTCCATACATATATACAAATAAATAAACAAACATCCCCGATTTTTTCATTTTTACCCCTGTAAGTGTCTCGCTCGCTACGCTCGCTCGCCAATTAACTTACCACCGCCACTAACTCAAATAGAAATGGAGCTCCCATAAGTTTTTGAGTTTTAACTGCACCCGCAAAAAAATTCAAAGCGGTAAACAATTCAATTTCTAGGGTGATACGGGTAATGATCGCTAAACTGGAGGATTCTGTTTAGTGAATTTTGGGACGGGGTCGAAGACAGAGCGAACACAAAAATACGCGAGTCAAAGTACAATATCCCCGATTTTCAATTGTGTTACCCCTGAGAGTGTCTCGCTCGCTTCGCTTGCTCGCCAATGATTAAAATATTAACTACCATACTTGCAGTGGAACTTATAGGTAAATTGCGCTTTAAAGTGCTTTAAAATATGCTTAAAGGACTTGTATTTGAAGCAAGTGCTTCAAAGCGCCACTAAGCACTTGAAAGAGTGAGCGTTTAAAAATGCTTACAAGCACAACCACTTGTGTTCACCTCATGTCTGGTTGCAATATCTTTTTCTCTTACACATTGCTGAGTAAAAGAGCCGTATAGTTGACCGTATCTTTCAGTATACACACTACAATTAGATAGCAGTTGGAGAAAAGTTTAACTTTTTTCTCTCACTTTGCCTGAACCATGAAAATAAGAACATCTCCAAGCCCATAATGGCAGTTGGTAGCACATGACCCTCCATACATTTGGTGGACACGTGTTAGGCTGTCTGTGCAACACCTGACTCACGTTTAGCAACCTGCAGATCTCCCAACACCACCAATCCATTACTGTCTTGCCAGCACACGGCTACTTCTGTATAGACACTACAACACCCACATACATATGCACACGCTTTAGCATGCACACTCTCACCTAACAGGACTTGAACACCAAAAGCTCAGCTAATGTTGGAGAACAAGGTGACATGATGTTGTTTCAAATGAAACAGACAAGACATTAATTTCTAACAACTGAGACATGAGGGCTTCTCTAGGACAACAGACAGACAGAATGAGGTCATGCGAAGAAGAATCTGGAAGAAAGGATCACAAGATTTCAAACTTTCTACTCATGTCCCAAAATTGTATCAACTGGACTGTGTTACAACATGTGTTAACAACCACTATCTGGTGCACATGTGATGGGCTCAAGTGTGATGATACATGGTGAAATAAAGGATACCTAATTTTTTCCCAAGTCAAATTCATCTTTATTTAGTCCAGTAAAGACAAAAAGAAAAACCTTTCAATAACCAAATGTTCATGCATGCACACACAATATATAAGAGAACTCCTTCGATATCACAGCTGTACTCACAATGATCAGCTGTTCTTACCAAGGCACCAGGGCAACAGTGCATACAGGAAGTGTAACAGCAAAATGGTAAGAATAAGAGAAGAGAGAAATAGAAAGAAAAAAAAAAGCCAAAGTTGAAAGAAAGGAGAAGAGTGGGTAAAGAAAGAAGCAAATGTTGCAAGGAAGTCCACCAAATTTGCGCTGAGGACAGTAGCAGGTGTCAACTATATACCAGTTCTGCTGACAGTGGACTAGTTATAGCTACCAGTCCTGATATCAGTGGACTAGCTACACAATCTGATTAAGATCTACTGACCCTCTTGCATCACATGTGCCATATATCTCACACACTCCACGGGGCAGTCACATAGACCTACTGTATTCCAGAGATGGCAGAGTCTGGAGGCTCAGCCAAGACTCTAATAGACTACAAATACGCTCCAAACAAGTAGTTGTGAGCACAGCTTTGCTAGTACTGACCATTTCACAAATAATAATAATAATAATAATAATAATAATAATAATAATAATAAATAGTTGTTCTTTGTGTATGATACAAAGATAAGTAATACCACATCATGAGCGTAGGTGCACACACAACACATGTACATATATGCCCATGAGCATAAGATACCAGACTTTAAAGTGGTCAATTTGTTTCCAACAAGTTCAGGCTTTACTTCGACTCCCAATATGTTCAGAGTTCATATATCATACCAGCCTACCAAATACGGTCTGTGGGTCGCATTGAGGCAGGCCCAGTGAACATAGCTACAAACTCCTTCTTTCATGCTCAGCAATGTATATCACAGACACAGTAATAAATGTAGTAGATCAATTTTAACAAATAGACTAGAGAATGTGTTTCACTATTTTTAGTTTATTACCATGATATGAAGAAGTCTGTAAATGTCTCTCCAGTCTGGAAGAGAGCAAACACAATCCAGTACATCATCCACTTGGTCTGACACACACACACACACACACACACACACACACAGTATAAAATTACATGTTATATTCACTATTATGCAATCAAAAAAAGTGTGATCCCTATCTGGCAGTGCTAATAAACTTCCAACTCTGCATTACCTCAGAACTGAGTGTCTGCATTAGATTATCTTTATATGTATTGTATTTAGTAGGAGTAATGAGTTGGTCAGATCTGAAGCTGTTCTATATACCACTAGTCAATCATTACTTCCATATATGTACATATTAGTTTCTGCAGTCATCACAAAAATTTTCAATAGTCACACAAAACACGGCAAAAATAAACAACAACTGTCATTCACACACTGGAGCCATAATAAAAAGGCTGAAACATTAGTATTTTTTTTGTAAAATGTTACAGTGCAGAATAGAACACAAGAAACTAATGTCTAATACACCTAGTCACAGAAGAATATTCAATTATACCATAGGTATTGCCAGGTCACTTTCTTCATGCTGTTTAGTAATGAATGTCTGATTGCTTTTTTGATGACCATTAAAAAAAAAACAACAACTTCGATTATTATGGCTTGCAATACTTTTATACTAAAAATTGACACCAATGATTTTTGTTAAGTGTTTGTGATATTACACTCCAATAGAATTTCATTGACTCTCATCTTCATGAAACACATAGAGAAATAAACAAATTAAGGACCTGTAGACACACATGCATGCACACACACACACACACACACATAATCCACAAATATACTGCTGGTATACGTACACATGTTCCACAACTCGTTTACCTGTTCCCTTCATTAAGCATCAAAGACACAAAACAATACCAAACAAATCTTTCTAAGTAAGTCAGCTAGCAAAACTTTTTATTTTATTTTATTCAATACGGATTCTGCCATTCAGCAGTATTAGGCCTCCATAAATAATGCCTGTCTCCGTGGTAGTGGAGCAGGCTCAAGAAAATCAAGCTAAACATCTTGAAAAGAATGAATAAATATTCTTCAGGAGAGAGAAGACTTAAAGGCAGATTCCCAGTATTTTGTATGTGTTGTGGAATAACCTGAAATCCTACACTCTACAATGGGTTTGGATGTACCAGAATGAAACAGTAGCAATAGAGACATGTAAACTCATTGTAGTATACAGCAGACTAGCTTAGAGCACCAGACTTATATATAATACATCACTAAATGGAACGCTTTGAAAAAGTCAAGTAGTAACTGGAGTTGGATCAGTACTGTCATCTGCAATTATCTGGGCAGTATGGGGCAAAGGGGTGCCAATAATATTAAAATTATCCCAATATACTCATTAAATTAGCTATTAACTTGTGACATAATTCCACTCTTCAGAGCGGTAATGATGTCATTACAACTTTTTCCACTAGCAGCTGTAATTATGAAGTGTTTGTTGAGCGTCCAGGTACAGTATTACACAGGTGGACAGTAACTAGTATAGTATATCCAGGTAATTGAAAATTAAGTGTCATTTCACTTCAAGCTAAAGTAACTTTCCACTTTGAGTGAAAGGCGGAAACAAATACAAATGAGAATATAAGAAAGACGTGAATATGGAGAAGTCCTACATACTTCAGCAGAATCTTTTCACACACACTAATAGAAATAATCTAAACCAATCAAGATCACTATATAAATATGGGTCAGGTGTTAGCTGTGTGAAGAGGAATTGGTCTAGACTCTAATGAGGCTCACTTGATAGAATTGCAGGCACTTGTTTTGTGCACAGACTAAGGCTGTTCAGCTTCTGTGTAATAATCTGTTACATTACAAGCTCATTATACTGGGTCTTCAGAGGTTATGCACTTATGTACACACACACACACACACACACAGTTGAAATAACTAAATACATACATAGCGTTCATACCTAAATACTTTCAATTTAGATCAACAGAGGATCAACAGAGGAGGGGGTAAAACGTTGTAAGTTGTTTATTTTATGAGTGAGTATAAAGGGCAAGAGAAAGACACGCAGTTCAGCTGATTTGCTAATGCTCCTTTCCCTTTGATGGCTGACTGCAACAAGACATTCAAGTAATGTAAGATCTCAATGCAATGGCAATGCACAGTCTGAGCACAACAACAGCTGAAGGACTGAGCAATTTACACAATAGACATATTTGGCAAAGAAATGAGTGTGTTTCAGTCTTGGCATGCATGGCCCAGCTTGCCAGATGTTCCTCCTACAGAAGATGCTCTCATTTGCTTCACTGATCAGGAATCTTTGTTGTGAACTGGTTTTGTCTGTGTGGTTTCATTCTTCCATACAACTACGCATTTTATTTGGTAAGGTCAATGCTCACTTGTCTCAACACACCCCCAGGTATTCTAAATAATGCCAGACTTCACCTCAGCTTGTTTTCACCCGAATGTGTGCATAAGGCAACTACACAGATACAATTCCTACGAGAGTGAGGACAGGTTTAGTAAACGTCTCACTTCTGCTATCTGAAGTGGGTGCTAACAGCATAAACTGCAGGACAATTACATTGCCAAGTACAAAATGTTCATAAAATGCACAACCATGATCTGATTCTTCATTATTTTGAGCTAACACAACACCAAAGTGAGGAGAGATAACTACGCACACGTGCAGACACACATTCACACCCTTCAGTGACCCAGCACTTGGTCCTCACATGGTAATTACACCGTCTGGGCAGCATCCAGCATGCTGCAAATCTTATTCACGATTGAAGCCCATAACCAATTATAGGCACATGGTACTTATCTGTTCAGACCACCATGAATACTGACACTGGTCATGCCATTTGTTAATTGTCCGACTGTAGCCGCTTATAAGCAACACAAGTACACCCTCAAAACAAAACGGCTGCATCTCTAGAAAAATTTCTTGCTTTTAAAGTCGTTTAGATTAGTACGTTGAAGTCAGTCCAACTGAAATTCGACAGTTTATGTAGACTTGTCAAATATGCATGGTGCTCAAAGAGATTAATCTCCTGCAAACACAACTGTTTCAAGGCTTATGTATTATATATGAGTAGATATATGCCACTACAGCACATTTTATGGCAGGATAGTAGAGGAAGCTATCACTGCGGCTACCAGTAGCTAATTATGGAATTCAGTTCCCCCGCAGCTATAAATGGTGTCTATTTCATTTCCTCTTCACTCTGTGATAGTACTATTCGTTGTCACTGTATTGGTTGATTAAGCACAATTGTTTTGTCTTCAATATAGAACTGATCCAGACCTGAAGCCTGCATAATGCAGTTTCCTGTTGCATGCCTAGCAACAGCTTTTGCCCCACCTCTTACCATTCCCAATAAACAGAAATTGGTTACCCAGCAATGATGGACAGTTTGAGGTTAATATGACTTTACTGGCAATAATGTCTCCACACAATAACTCACATATTCTCTATGGTCCCTTTTCCTCACTGCTTTAAAAGAGCAGTATGCTGGGTACAGAATCCCAATGACTATTCTAAAGGGTGAAAAAAAAAATCACCTCTATATAATTTTACATTTTAGAGAGTATTACTCATAACGCTTAAAAAAACCAATAAAATGCTTACATGAGTAGTCTAGAAAGGAGTGCAGTGAACATGACGAATTACAGACTGTATGCCAAACAGGATCAGCTGCAAAACTTGCGAGCCACTTCAAACCAGATTTTAAAAGGTACAGTATTTTCCCAAAAACCGCTTATCTTGCTCTTCTTAACGTAAATGTTATACTAACGCTAGAAATCCAGACTGACACCACCGCCACAAATTCACTACAACCAACTACTCGAATCATCCCCTTCAGAAACTGAGTGAGTGCAGTTGTTACGCTAATTTACGAAGTAGGTAAAGAGTCGTCAGTGGTAAAAATAATGCGGGCTATGTATTTTTCTTATAAATAGTAGCCAAGCGTATATGCGGTCAAATTGTTTAAAATTGTTTATGTCCTATAATAAGAGTAGAATATTGATATATTTTTTTTATAAAAAAAAAAAAGAAAAAAAAGGAATAAGAAGGTCGGTAAATGTACCGAACCTGTGCAGTAACTACGCTATCTCTGTTGTTTGTTGTATTGCTAAGTAATTCTGGCTGATTATCTAGCTGGCGTGGAGGATTCTCTGCCTAAGTATTCTCTGCCTCTCTGTTTGTTTCAAGGTGAGCTATACTTTAAGCTCTAGTAGTAGTGTATACCGTGAGCGTGGAATGCTTAATGCTTGCTTGGGCTTAGCGATTGTAGAATTGAAGCCTCATTGCGATGAATACAGCTGTTGGTTGGTGTTTACAACAGTTCTTAGTCCCTGATATATCATGGTTGGTTGTCAGCGGCTAGGCTGATCTTACTTACTGCTTTGTTGTTCCAAGGTGTTGTATAGCTTGCTAGGAGGCTACTAATATTTTCTGGACCAAGTTTAGTAATTTTATTGTAATTAAAGAGCCACTCATTGGTCCCATTGCAAAATGTCCAATTGTACAACACCACACACACTCACACAAAAAATAAACCTAACTAGCAGCTGATTTATCAAATAGTTATGATCAGCAAAAAAACAAAACAAAACAAAAGCAAACTAACAGCTAAGAAGCAACAGTAAAAACATTAACAAGTACAGCAAGAAAAAAAAAGCAACTATGTGCATACACAATTTGTTTGTCATTGACTTTCTAGATACGTATTAATTGCAAACAGGTGGCCTTGGTGATGAAGTAATACTTATTGGTGATGTTGTTGTGCCTTTTCATCACCTCTACAGCTGACTAGGAAGTGCCAAACTTGCAGGAATGGCCGATCATTCCATGCGTGTTTATGAAAATGATCCCAGGATCATGGCAAAGTTGATTGATCTAAGCAGTTAGAACAGCGTTTTTCCTGGGAAAGCCCATTACATTCCACTTTTCTTGTCGTTGGCTCAGTTATCCAGGGTGTTGCATGCATTGCTATGGGTTTGGCCTGCCACATGCAACAGACCAAGTGTCCAGCAATTGGAGTGAGTTATGTAATGGATGCTTCCTGGCTCTGAAGTTTCTCTGGAGACAAGACGTCAGCAAGCACCACGCTTTTGGGTGTGTGAAACTCTCCATTGGCTACTAAAGCTGCAATACCTGAGAAGTGCTATTAAGTTGTATTGTTGACCACTAGTGTCTGACACAAGTAAATGAATTACATTTTTTCTTCTAATTTTTTTTTCCAGCAGGCAGGAGTGTTCCATCTTGTGTATTAACTAATCTGAGTTGAGTTTGCAGTTAACAACTGATTGTTATTATGTGGTAGACCAGAGAAGTACTCTGGTGTAAGATCCCTCTACTTGTCCTCTCTTTACACTCCATTAGCCAGGCCAGGAGGAGGTGGTGGTTCAGGGTGGTGGGGACCAGTGAGGGTATCTCAAGGTCTGTTGTCATTGGGGGGTCTTAGCAGCACCTGATCAGAGGTCATTGTCACCTCCTCTAGGCCAGTGGGCCGTTCAATAGCCATTGGCAGGCTGCACTAGTCTCACGGGGCCCTGAGGGGCTTCGTAGATCTTGAACTACTGGATCTGATAGAAATTTTTAGCTGCTTTTAGTTAGTGCTTGTCATCGTATCTATTGTCTGTTTGTTAGTGTACTGACTGATTTAGGTTTTTTTTTGTTTTGTTTTTCCCTCCAATTCTTGTATGCTGGTGTGAAGATGGAACTGTGGAAGACTTGCATTGCAAGTTAGGTGAATTAGCCAGTAGCTAACTGTCCTCCCACCAGATCAGCTAACTGTCCTCCCACCAGATCAACTGTTATTATAGATGTAGAAATTGCTGGACTTCAAAGGCTTCTCTGTAGTAGTAGTGGTATGCCTGGCTATGGGAGTGTTCAGTTGAACTGTTTTTTGTTATAATGACAGGAGTCTTTAATTATGAGGGGAGAAAGAATGTCTCCCGCCCAGAGTTGGGCCTGTGGGAATAATTTCATTTTGTGGAGGGAAGAGAGTTGTAAGGTCAGGAGTGTGGGAGATGATAGAGACAGGGTACTAGTCCATCTCATCATCTCTGAAAAAGCCCCCCCCCCCCCCACCCTTACCTCTATTTAAACTCAAGCTTGAGCTATTTACATAGTAACTATTGAGTAATCCAAAACTTTTCTTTCTGTCTTCATCAGTTGGATAAAAACTATTCAACAGGTACAAGATATCACAAGATAAAAGTTTAGGATTATTCAATAGTTAATTGTAGAAGTTCAAGAATAGCTAAATATGCATGTATCTTTTTTTGTTCTTGTTTTTTTTTTTTTTTTTTTTTTTGTCCTAAAGACTATTTATCGTAATAATTATGGTATAGTAGTGCATACTTTTAAAGTGGCTTGACAGGTGATGGAGAGTGACTTGCGTTCACTCATTTGGCAGCAGTTATAACAAGGCAATGTGGGTGCTACTAAATATTTGGATGATGCCAAATTGTTTACCTCCCAGACCACAGGCTTCAGTAGGCTTTCGATTGCACATAATTGGATTAATAGCTCCATTATATTACTAATAGTTTATATTATAGTTATATTATAGTATTAATAGTTTTTTTTTGTTTTGTTTGTTTGTTTGTTTTTGTGTGTTTGTATGTGTTTGCTGGGTATGTATTTGTATATGTTGGGAGTTTACCAAACTATCTATCAGCTAGTATTTGAGGATCACGACTGGAGTCAGTTGTGTCATAAAAAAAGGGGGGGGGGAATGATAGAAGTTGTTTAGTTTTAGTTCTGCAGTGCATGTGGTGGCTATGGTAATCATCCGGTCATGTGTCAATGGCGGAAGACTTGGTCATGAAGTACACAGGGTACGTGTTAATATTTCATAGTTGCTGCTTTTAAATTATAAAAAGAGTGAGTGTAATTTCAGCTCTCTGCTACCATTTGTAATACCCACCCTCTCACTGAATCTTGCTGCAATTATGTAATCAAGTAATGATTTTTTTCCCTTCACAATACACTTTAAAGAATTGCCTGAGGCAGGCTGTAAAATGTTGACTTGCTCCATGACCGGCTGCTAGCATACGCCATAGCTTCCTGATGAAGCTGAACGATCCTTTTGTGTGATTCAATCTTTCTTGGCTATAATTACTCTGTTTAATAGAGTCACAAAGAATAGTAGTGTTACACATCTAGGTGACACTTGAAAATGTTTAAGTTTTAACGGAGACATTGGTTTGGAGCTTCAAGGATGCTGACTGTCTATGGCACAAGCCAACTTGGGTGCAACCAGATCTGGAAAATATAGTTCCGGAACTCGCCCAGCAGGCAAATTTAACAGAATGCATGCACAACCAATTGTTTATTTTAATCAGCTTACAAATTTGACCTTAATGACCCCTGAGTAGGAGGGCTTAGGCTGAAAATGTTGGGTTAAGTTTTTTAATTTTAATGTAAATTTTTTTGGCTTCACAAACTTCTATTATTTTGTATTAAAAAACAACTGTTGTAATGATCTAGCAAAGTGTTCATGCATGAGGATGTCACTTGCTGCAATACTGGTACCTTTTTTTGTCCAGCCAGACAGTGTAGAGAATGAGCTGTTGGCTCAGAGTTGGCAGAACTAATGCACTATCATTTTGGCATTTTTAAAAATGTATCTGTATTTCTTTAAATTAGATACATGTATTATAATATACATTCTAGAGCTGCAATGAATATTCTTTTATTTAGAATTTTGATATACTGGTTTTTAAGAGTTCTACTATGTCTTGTTTTTTGTTTTTTTTTTGTTTTTTTTTTGTGCTTATATTTGAGGAATTTCAGCAGACTGTAACTGGATACCTTTAATGAGTGTGTATAAGTATCAGTGCATAATGTTTGGAATGTCTGCCCAGGATATCTTACCATACACTTAAACAGCTGGAGGCTAACCAGCAGGAGGGAGAAAGGAAGGAATGAATCTCACAGTAGGTATAGTACCAGCACGAGGGAGAAAGGAAGGAATGAATCTCACAGTAGGTATAGTACCAGCACGACTACCATTTGTTTGTGGTGAGAGTATGTGCATGTGTTCTTTTTTCTTTTTTCTGAGAGCTGTCGCAAGAAGTGTGAAAGTGGAAGTGGAGGCGAATCTGGCAGGAAACACTTCTCAAAGCAAGCAGGCAGAGTGTCTGCAGTTGTTTCCCTGTGGTGGGCAGAGGAAGCCATTGGTCCTCTGTGATTCTCCAAGAATGCTTGTCCTTGACCTTTTGTCTGGCGTTTGCCTGTATCAGGTTCCATGCACGCGCACAATAGGCCAGGTAAATGTAGGTGTTGTTGGGATTTGTCCTGTGTGTGTCCCAAGTTCTGGGAGGCACCATTCAGCTTGTCGTCCTTGGCAATGTTCAAGTGGTGTGTGGGCGGCAGGGCAATTAGGTGAGTGGGCGTGTGCTGGTGTCCATCTAGGTCAGTATTTTGTTGGTTGTCAGCTGTCGTGGTAAAGTTGTGGAGTACTGTGGTGTGGAGTACTGTGGTGGTCTGAAGTCATGACATTCTCCAGAAGCAGCTAATGGAAAAGAGTTGGTTTGTAAGATGAATTGTTGGAGAGAGTTGGGTATTTAAGGATGAAATGTTGAAAGAGTTTGGTATTGGAGATGAATTGAGTCTGGTTTATAAGATGAATTGGTTAACAGTCGGGCATTATGAAGTGCTATGAAGTGGTGAATAAGGAGCGGGAAGGGAGTGGTCTCATCAATATTAATCCATTGTTTTTATTTTACTGACACAATTTCTTTTAAAAATGATTTTCTAGAATGATGTGAAGGTTTTTTTTTACTCTTTTATAACTGCTGGTTACAGGCAGGGCTCAGTTATGTGCTGCTTTTTCTTGTGTATGTATGTGCTGTGTGAAGGATATGTATGTGTGTGCGTGCATTGATTTGCAGGTGCAGGATGAGTCTGATAGGTTCCAGTGTGGTTGTGCTAACCAGTGGAGATCAATGGAGGCTGGCAGTCGTGAGAGCAGCTTCCCAAGCCTTGCACAAGTACTCTGACGTCACTCAAGTCAGGGTAAGTAGTCAGCCAGTCAGTCAGTCAGTCAAACTTCTTCGTCTCTTCTCTCACTAGTTTGTTATTGCTTTACCTGCAAGTACCCCGCCACACAGTGGCACTTGATGTACTAACTTTTGCAACTTAGGAATGCAGTAGTATAAGGTATTATTATCCTCTACCACTTGGTTTAGTTACAGCAGTCCGCTTTATCATTATCGTCATCATTGGCTCTATTGTTTATATTATTATTATTATTATTATTATTATTATTTTATTATTATTATCATCATCATTATTATCATTATTATTGTTGTTATTTTTATTACTATTATGATGATGATGATGATGATGACTGTGATTATACATACTTTATTTAAGACTTGAACACTCTCTTTCCTTTTTTGGCTTTCTTCCTCTCCACAGACTGGGTAGTAAGTTAGAACCAGATGTGGTAAGGTTCAAAGGTTTATTCAAGCCATTTAGGTTCATAGGTCAGGAAGAAGCCTCTCAATAGAATCTCTGACTTGCTCTAACTGGTTCACAGCTGAGTAGGTTATTTTAAATATACCCTAGAATCCTTAACGAGGATTTGCTAATCATGTGGTTCCCTGCTGTTAGGGAGGAGTAACTGTTGATGTGAGTACAGTAGAATGTCAGTGATCAGAACACGTTGGGACCAAGAGGAGTTCGGATAACTGAAATGCTCAGATGACTGAACACCATAGAAAATGGTGTGTGGTCAAGCAATTCTTCGTGTCTGCACATGCTACTAGATTTTGGGGGTTAGGTTAACTGAAGTGTTCGGAAATAGAAGTTCAGATAATTTACTGTAATAGCATTATCTTATCTGTTTGTTTCATGGTTAATATTTTTACTTACAAAAAAAACAAAAACGTAATGACATAGTCTCAAATTATCCTGTGAAAATTCATTCTCAGTAAATTTAATTTGTTGCTCTCTTTGCTATTTACCTTACATACTAGTATTATGACAAGCACTTATACCAGTACTGCTTGGATGCTTGCATAGGTTTTGCTGGAATGGAGTGACTATGCAAATGGAGGCAGAGAGTCCCAGAATGAGTGGGTGAACCTGGGCAAGCTGGAGCAGTTCAAGTCCGTGTATGTGGAAGAGACTTTGCTGTGGGCCAAGAGAGTGCTGCCCAACGAGCAGAACAGAGCAGTGGCGTGGCCAGCGAAGGTAAGGTTTGAGGGAGGGTGGGGGGTATAATGAGTGAGTGAGGTTCGTATCTCTCTGTATGCATCTATCTACATGATCACCATAGCTAGCTCAGGTGATGTCAATTGGGTGCTCAGCTCCAAGGACAGGGTTAGTTAGAAGAGAGAGAGGCAGTTTGGAGGTGGGAGGAGGAGGGACATTAGAAGGGGATTATTGTATCCTAACAATTGTATCCAGGGTCAAAGGCCGCTAATACTTCCTGTATTTTTTTAACCTCAAAAGGACTTACTCGGTGTTCAGTAGAGTGCTATGGAAAAACAGCAACAATAACTGAGTAAATGCAACTTATGCGGAAGTTTCGTCCTCAAAATTCCATGTCCCTGTTTCCTTATCTTTTGGTAGTGGAATTGTCTGGCTGAGGGGAACTGGTGCTAGTTGTCTGCTTATCTGGTTGTGCTAGTGAAGTGATACTGGCTACTGCGGCCAGGAAGTAGGCTTGGCCTGCATCTTCCTGAGTTGCCTGTGTGAGGGTCAGTGTTGGCTGTCACTGAGTGATTGGTGAGCTCCTTATCATCAAGTAATGGTTTCTCTATCTTCAAGTAATGGTTTCTCTAAAAATGCAGGCCATGAATATGGTTAATAATTATCATTCTCCCTACTTCCGGTTTCCCAGGAATTCTATAGTCCTGTGCTTTTGTTGACCCCCCAAAAGTATACAGATTTAATTGTCTAAAAGGATTTGCTGTTTTAGATTGTATCCCTAAAACTGTAGCAGAGGATGGAGCATTGAATCAGGTAATTAATGGAGGGCTAAAGGAAGCAAATTAGAAATTCAGGAGTGCAAGATATAAATGGTAGAGTTGCCGAGGCAACTGGACATATAGTCATATTGCATGACTACAATCAGTTCACAGATGAAGTGTGTGTGATTGTCCGTAGCTAGTAATAATAACTAAAAATGGTTCCCATTAAAGTCAGCGAAGCGAGTTAGGGGACTAGGCTGAAAGAAAAGCTACAGAACATTGTAAGGTAGCTAATAATAATAATAATAATGAAATAATAATAATAATAATAATAAAATAATAACAATAACAGTGTGTAACATGATTAAATAATAGTAATAATAGTAATTTATTATTGATGTAGTTTGATTATTAATGTTGCTGTTGTTGCTGAATGAGTGAGTCACAAATATTTTGCACATTGCTGCTGCGGAGGTGGTATTGGTGAAGGCAGTAGTGTTGACGAGATTGTCTCAAGCTTGTTTTGGTAGTAGCACGTTGTAGTGCTACTGGCTAGCTCATGTGTACTCGCTGGTTGCCGCTAGTTACTTCATGTTGGTACATAAGGACCCGTTTGCAGTGTTTGCTTTTGTAAGGTGTGATGTGATGCTGAACGTTTGTTGTGCGTGTGCGTGTGTGTATGAATTATATATAGTGTGTGTTGGAGTTGACTGGCATACATGATGTTCCTCTGACGTAGTGCTGAGTAGACAATAATTGGAGTCATTTTGTTAGTGTAAATAAAAATGTTCTTCTAGACTTCTTAGTTGTTGGTGTTTTTTTTTCCCTCTCTTCTTTAGTATTTCCCTTCCCCCTCTCCTCACCTGATCTTTTTTAATATGAAATGTAAGAATTCTATCCTAGTATTTGTGAAGGTCAGAATGTTTGTTACTCCGACTTGCAAATTTTTGTAAGATGTACTTGCAACAAGTCTGAAGAAGAAGAAGAAGGGACTTAAAGACTTAAAGTTGTTGACCAAGCATACTTATATACAATCCTTTTTTTCTTTTTCTTTTTTTTTTTCACATCTTTCAAAGTACTTTATAATTTTTGACACTGTTTTACAATGATAATAATCTCTTTTGTACACTTATAATTTTCCTGCAGTTCTTTGAAGGAACATAAGTGGTATTTTTGATTTCACTAAAGTGTGTGTAGGTGGGGGGAGTTATGATGTTAGTGTCACTCAGTAAAGTGGATGAAGTATCAGACATCAACTTTCGTTGTGTTCCAGCTGTCTATTTTCACCAGGCATGTGTTGCCATTGAAACTGCTGGTATTTGCTGTCGGAAATGGAAAGTGTATGCTTGTGTGAACTGGTTAGATTGGGAGTGAAAGTAAAATATTTACATGACAATGGACGGCCGACAGACGACAGACACACAGAGTGTAGCTATTGCAGCTGGAGATTGAGGGAAATCAGAGGAGTCACTCTTGGAACAAAAAAGGGTCATTGTTGATCTGAGTATGGGTTTGCTTTATTTAGAACTCGTGCTGGTATGGTGACGTACTCAACATTTGCTATTTTGGAAGTTGTTAGCTTCTGGAAGTGTGACAATTTTTATTGCATATATCTCAGTTTTTTTGTTTGTTTTTTAACTCTCTCATTAAAGAGTTATTAATAGGGTAAATGTGCCATGGCGGGAAGGGAAGGTCCACTGGGGGTTGAAGATTAAAGGTTGTTGTTTTAGTTATCCAATTATGATTCCCGGTTGCAGAGATAGTTCCACTGTACGCTGGCTTCTATGTGGTTCATCTCACTTCTGAGCCCCCCACACCACACCACTCACTCACTCAATCTCTCATCAGACACGGTCTGGACTCACTTGCAGTTCCTCTTTCTATTTCAACTGATGCCTGAGGGCGGTTCTTATTGTCTTGTTAGTTCACAATCATTAGCTTTCCCACCTCCTTCGCTCTTTGATGTAGAGTCCCCTTGTTTTGCTTAGTCAGCATACAGATCCAGTGTTCCCATCACTTATCCAGTCACTCGCTTAATACCGGTCTAATGGACTCTCCAAGTATAGTCTTGCTGCCTGACCTGATGCCATTTTGTGGGCATGCTAATCCAATATACATCCCTCAGGTACTCTGAAGTTTATTGACCCATTAACCTTGCTGCGATCCATTGTAAACCAAATCGCTGTCCTGTAAAAGGCAGCAAACACATGATTGGCTGAGGCTAAGCATTTTTAAGACTGCCGGGTATTGTAGGAATGTTTAATAGTCTGAGTGAGCTGTATTGAGTCTCCTCTCTTTGCATATGGTAGCATCTGTGAATGGTAGCACTGCTGGGTAAGGATCATGTTACCTCTCCAATCAGTACAAACTATATACTGTTGGGTGACTACAGACTTGGTTGCTGCCTTCACCACCCCCACAAAAACAAAATGGCTGAATAACAAGCTTCTCAAGTGTATATATAACCATCTTTGAGTTATGCTAGCAAACGTTGACTGTCACATTACCTGTGGGACTGTGTTTTTGTATCTCATCTGACACTCATTTCCAATAAAGTTAATGATATTTGGAAGTTTTAGTTTACTGTGTTAAGTCGTGTTTTGTCCTATGTGTTCTTCCAGAAATAGTTGTATTGACTGCTTGTATAACGTTCCCACTACCCATCCATGATAAATACTTTTCTTGTGGGGTGTGCTATTTTTGTGCCTTATTTTTTTATGAGCATGAGTTTATATGCTATCAGCTTACTATGTATATGTGTATGTGATGTGTGTTGTATTTGCTGCGGTGAGCTTGTTGCCCTGTGAAGTGATGGTACACACGTTAATGCATGCACACATGCGCGCACACATGCACACTCACAAGCTACTTTTCTCCTTCCTTTAGGATCTTTCCCCCCCAAATGTGTCATTTCAGCCAAGGGGATCCCCCCCCCCCCCATTTCATTTGCAGTTGTGATTGTGGGGGCGGGTGCATGTGATGTCAGTGTTGTTAGGTGGGTATTTACAGAAGGTATATAAGATGAAGTAGTCATCCAATAACCATGTCAGCCAGACTTGGAAGACTTGGTATCCCAAGAATGCCACCATTACCTAGCCTAACTTCATTCCTTCCCACTTCCTGCCCGTACATCCACTTGGGTCAACTGAGAATAGAGGAGTGGACACAGCAGGGAGTAAGAAGCTCAGAGAGGGGCAAAAAAAATTGATTTTTAAGGAGATTTGAGGTATGCTGGGTAAATAATATCATTTTTAGTGATCTGGGTTTGCCACCTGGCTGGTGGTCCACACCCATAACATGCATCCAGGGAGCGTGTGACTCACTCATGGACTTGGCTTGGGAGCGATGGCCTTGAAGGGAAGTCGTTAATGGCTCCAGGTTGTTCCCACTTGTGGAAGTTCTGTTTACATGTCCTGCAGCTGGAATGCTCCTGGTGTTAGCACATGCTTTCCTGCCCTCTCTTTTCTCATGCTGTGCCAAAGACTGTCATTTAATTCTTTGGTAGTTTTTTTTTTCTTCCCTTTTTCTTTCTTTTTTCTATCTTTTTTTTCTTTTTCTTTCCCCCCCTTTTTTTCTTCTTTCTTTTTAAAAAGAATTTGGGACTCATCAGAGTTTTGAATACAATATGCTCCTGCTCTGCTGAAATTTGTTATCTGTCAAGTGTGAACAGTCTTTGATGCTGTAGTTGTTGTTGTCATGGGTAGGTAAAATCTTTCGTTTGGCTGTCGGCAGGTTTCGGACTTGTTGTACTTATAATTACAATGTAAGAATAGTTGAAGTTCGTTTCTTTGTTTATTTTATCTATCTATCTATTTAATTGTTTATTTATTTATTGGCGAGCAAGCAAAGCGAGTGAGACGCTATCAGGGGTCACATGATTGAAAATTGTGTATACAATTTTGTTTGTTTATATATATATGTGTGAGGATGTATGTATGTCATTTTTAATTAGACCCTAACGGTTTGTTTTTGTACTCATGGTAGTCAGCCCCGTCTCATACTCCACTAAACAGAATCCTTTAGTTTACTTGATCTTTCCCATATCATCAAGGAAATGTAATTGGTTTACCCCTTTGAATTAGATTGTCTCTGACATACCTGAAGTATTGAGGTAAGAAAGTAATGTCATTGCTACCTAAGTTAAATGGGTGGCCATTTTTTTAATTTTAGGAATAAATGGACTATAAAGGATGCCTTCCTAAACTACTGTAGGTGAATATTAGAACACTAACTTCAGGCAAACTAAATAGTCTTTTTGTTATTTTTGCTTACAGATCTTGTAATGGAAAATCAGTTTAAATTTGAAAGTGTTTGACCTGTTTGTTTGAATTACTTATAATACACAATGACTCGCTTGCCATTTATGCTGAAGCACATCACTCATTTATTTATTTAGTTATATTTATAATAGGAATTTTTTTCTCTTTTTAACAGCCAATATTTTTAATTATAACTTAACCCGACGTTTCGACTTCTTGCTGAAGTCCTCTTCAGGAGTCAACTGAGGTCGAACTTTCTGTGGTGATATGATAACACAAAGTAAACAGCAAGGTTTCTGGAGGGCACACTTACTGTTTATTATATCCTGGAGCGTGAGTTGCATGCAGTATAGACAGCCAGCAAGAAGTTGAAACGTCGGGTTAAGTTATAATTAAAAATATTGGCTGTTAAAAAGAGAAAAAATTTCCTATTATTATAATTATTTCAGCCGAGAATGACTGAATTATTTATTTATTTATTTATTTATTTATTTATTTATTTATTTATTTATTTGGTAGCCTGGAAGTAAAGCCTTGGCCACTGTAAGAATGTGGTCTCTGTATAAAATTGGAGGTGCTAATTAAGCCTGAGCGTACATTGTATAGGATGGCAGATCATTCCTTCTCATTGATTGTGTTGTTGTTTTTTGGCCTAATGTATGTTTGCTAAAACAGGTCCTGTATCTTGACTGTGGTCTTATCACTGCACTTGTGTGTGTGTGTGTGTGTGTGTGTGTGTGTGTGTGTGTGTGTGTGTGTGTGTGTGTGTGTGTGTGTGCAGGCATTTGTGTTCCTGTGTGGGTCTCCGGTGCTGTCATCCCCAGAGGTGCTCATTGTGGAGTATTTCTGTGATAAAGAGAAAGTCCAGCTGTACATGCATGAGACCAAGGAACTTCAGGTAAGGAGTATCACCTTCTCATGAGTGGGTGGGTATGTAACGGCGCTGATCTGCCGGGAAAATTGACTTAGTAAATTAAATTTATAACAATTATTGTAAGTTCATGTAGATTATATTTCCACAGTAAGTATGGGCATGGTGGTTGATTAAAATGGCTCAAGTAGCTTTCTAATTTATTTTTATTAATTACCAACCAGCTACGGTATGCTGTGTGGGTGTCCAGCCTAACACCTGGTTCAAGCTGGGCCATTTTGTCTTTGACTAGAGTCCGTGTGGGTGAGGGATTATCTGTCAGCAACTCTGCCATCGAGCTGGCAGTGTTCGAGAGTCTGGTAGTTACTTGTTCAGGCCATGTGAAGAGGTGGCAAGTGTTAACAGGTGTGGCTTCCCAGCGTGGGCCAGTTCTCATGTGAATGTATCTTCTTTATTGACCACCGCAACACAATTACACTAGCTGGGGCAGTTACCTGGGCCTGAGGCTTGCTCAGCTAACTATCTAGGGGGTAGAGGGGGAGTTGGTAGTAGTAGTAGTAGTAGTAGTAGTAGTAGTAGTAGTAGTAGTAATAGTAATAGTAGTAGTGGTTCAGATTGTTTTATAATCCAGGACTATTTCATAGAGGTTGAATATTTCATATTATTATTATAATAATAATAATTATTATTGTTGTTGTTGTTGTATTATTGTCGATGCTGTATGATTGTTTTCAGTTACTACATTTTTTTTTCATCCCTGGTAGAGATGTTTAAATTGTTTTAAATCTGAAACGGGAGTAATGAGCTCTTTTTGTAGCTTCCGTCCTGCTGCAAAATGTTTTATGTTTGTATTTACAAGGAGCTTTAGGTTCTACCATACTGGATGTATTTAATACTGGCAGCTGACTTTGCAAAGAAAATAAATTCTCGTGTCATTTGTTGTGCTGTCTTACACCACTGAGTCTGCCAGTGTTGAGTGATATGGTATATGTGCTTCCTTACAGCTAGGGGAGGCCAAGGCCACTCTGTCCCAGCAACCTCAGCTGCTGCAGGAGCTGCACGAGTGGGAGGAGCTGGCTCAGGGCCGTGATCTGCTGCACAAGTGCTGCACTTCCCTGAAGGGTTGTAGGGTCAGCGTATACAACTTGCAGCTGCACAAATCCTGGATCACGGGTGTGGTCGTTTCCGTGAACTGTCAGAACAAGGTCAGAAAGAGGGAGGAGTTTGGCAGTCGGGTATTTCTCGTAGTCACATCTTTTAAAATTACATTAAAAGACCCCATTAAAAAAAAATTACAAATTGTGTTGTGTGATGTTTGTTTTGCTGCGCTATTGGTCAGGGCAACTCACAAGTGCTGACCACCGGTACAAGGTTCCAGAGCGTGCTCTCCATGCACACTACCAGGAGACTGACAATAGGAGTCTGTGAAACAAGATACATGCTTCTAGTAGCTTCTTCAAGCACACACACACTCACACACACACACACATTTGTAATGCACCAACACATGTACATGCATGTTCTTTACTGAGAATGGATCGCCAGCTAGCACTGCATTCCTGACTACAAGCTTCCCTTCAGCGTGTTCTAATGAAGTCTAGTAGAATCAGATTTGGCTTCACAACTGGAGTTTACCATTCCAACCTGTCAGAATGTGTGTGCATTGCTTCCTTTGACACTCTAATAAAAGGGCTATGAGGAATATTTAACCGTTCAGTGTCCATAGCGATCTGTCTGCAGTAACAGAGAAGGAAATAAAATAAAAATCTGTGTGCCAAGGTGTGCAGTCATTATCATGTGCTATTGTTTGTTAGTTTTTGCTAGCATGCTACTGTGTGTGTGTGTGTGTGTGTGTGTGTGTGTGTGTGTGTGTGTGTGTGTGTGTGTGTGTGTGTGTGTGTGAGCAGGAGTTGACTGTGATGGAGGACAGGAGTCAGATGATGCACACTGTCAATCCTCACATGATTCACGTCATGCTGCACTCTACCCAGGAAGAGGTGAGTGACACACCCACCTGGAAACAGAATAATATGTTGGTGGTGGGAGAGAAAGTGTGTGCGGTAATAAAGGGTTGAGGGGAAGAATTTAGTTGTTAAAGTGGACATAAGAATTAAGTCACATTATTGAGAGAGAAAGGATAGAAAAGAGTTGGTGTGTTATGGTGAAATATGTGTGTGTGTATGTGTGTGTGTACCGATGATGTGAGTGTGTGTGGTAACTGGCGGTGATGTGTCGTCTTCACATCTAATCAACTTGCACTCTGCTCTGCATTGTCCTGGAAATGAGGCTTTGATGAGTGGGTGTATTAGAATGGGTGTGTCTGAATTGTTTGCATGGTAGAGGTGTGGGTGGATATCCACATCACCTGTTAGTGCCTCTAAAGAAGCACAAATGTGCATAAACATTATTAGTACTAATCTTGAGTTTGTGCAGTGGATCCTTGCGATGTAACATCCAGAAGATGGTGACGTATTATGGCAAGAAATGCTGTAGCACATTAAACTTGGGTGTTGTGTCTCTGTCCAGGGTCATGGATTGCCCGTGCCCAGTGGGCAGTGGTCCACGCCTCCATTATCCTTAGTCAACTCCCCCGATCCCCATACCAATGGCAGTCCTGGGCTGCCTCCCATCAAGAGTCCTCATCTGACGAGCCCGGTCATTCAGGTAAGGAGAAGTCTGAGTCAACACGTGAAGATGGATGCAATGGTTGGTGTATTAACAACTTGTTGTAAGCAAACTTGAACTTTTATTTGGGCATGACTATGATGGGCACACTTGGAGCCGAACGAGAGCCAACGTGTGAGGAATGTGTGTTTAGATTACTATGTTGATTGCTCACTTTGGGAGTGTGAACTTAGCCCATTATCCAATTGCACCCTCGAGAGTGGGTGATAGGACGACCCTTTCTAATAATAGACCACGTCGTGTCCACAATATAATAATGTAGAACAGTTGGCAATCTTAAATAGGACTTTTATAAAATACCCGTTTTGTAAAAGTGAGGATTATGTTATGATGGTTACCTTATAGGAGTGTCCCAGTCCTCTCTTCAACCTGAATTCTTCCAACAAGTCCTCACTCTACCACGGCAACTCCAATTCCACCAAAGACATCACTACCTCGAGTAATGGTGCCATGGGGCCTTACCTCTCCGACGTCAACTCAAGGAGGTCCAGCCTGCAGCAAATGAACCTTTCTCTGATCCGTTCCGAGCCCAACATTAGTCGGCGCTGCTCCCTGGATCCAGTCACTCTCAAGAGACTCTCGGAGCCTTTCAGTTTTTCACAAGACCTCCCGTCCATGCAGAGCCACAGCTTGGGGAGGATTCCCTTTCATTCAAACACTAATGGTAGTAATGCTATGCCAACGACACCTTCCAACATGGGATGTGTTGACAACCGCGGATTCCAGCAACAGCAGCCACACCCCTTACAATCATCGTCCTGCTCACCGCATGGCTCCAATTCCCACCTGAGCATGCATGGGTCCAACCCACATCTCAACAGCTTGCACGGCTCTAATTCCAGTCTGTGCGGAGGCATGGGCGGGGATGATATGAACCTGCCTCCCATTGGGAGCGACTCTAGTGGGTACTATCCCACACCAGAGGACATCATCAAGCAGACAGACCGTTCACAATCTATGGGCAACATCTACGGCAGCGTACAGAACCAGGTAGTCAATCAATACCATCACCAACCTCTGCAGCGACAGCAGCAACAGCCCGTTCCCGGGAACATGGCGTCTTCTACCCTTCACCCCCCTCAACATCACGGGGGGCCGATCCACAACAGCTCCCAGGCCCCTCCCTCTCAGGTTTTGACAGCAAGTCAAAGGAGAAGCAGTGACTCTCCTCTGCAGACTTGCCAGAAGAGGAAACAGGCGGGTTTTGCTGGTGGAGCTTCAAAAATAGCCAAGAAACCCAGGTATGTGGGGGGTGGGCACAACTTAGTATAAAGGGGGAGAGGTCACATGTGCATGTGCCAAATTATCCTAAAGTGTCTGAGTTGTAATTACCTGAAATTAAAGTTATTGTTGTCATTTTGTGTGCTTATTTTGCTTTTTTTGTTTTTTAAAAATTGAATTCTGACCAATTTTCCTTTTGGTTACTTCTACAGATTTGTGATGTCACCAGAAGTGAACAAATCTGGAGATGGTCTAACAGGACCTCTGAACCTGAGTAGGAGTGTCTCCCAGCCAGCCGTCTTTCCTTCCAAGACTCTGGAGCAGAAACTGAAGCAGCTGACGGGAGGCGCGAGCATGTTTGGGGACGGAGACAGCCAGCAGAAGCACGAAGATGATTTGGATATCATTAAACAGATTATTGAAACAGACGAGTCTGTACACGCTGCTCGGCAGCCTGGGGGAGGTGACGGCTTGAAAGGAACAGGGAAGGGATCGGGCGAGGATGGTGATGGCTCTCTGGCCCTCAGGTCCCAGTCCATGACCCACATCCATAACCAGTTCTCCTACGCAGGAAGCCTGCCTTCTCTGCACCACGCGGAGAGCATGCACGTGCTGCATGCCAACTACAACAGTGCACCTGATCTGCCTCAGTTCGGCAAGCTGCACCAGCAACAGCACCAACAGCACGTGCTCAGTCCTGGCCACCAGGGAGGCATGCTTGGAGCCCCTCCCATGGACTATAACCTGTCTTCTTCCTCTTCCTACACAGGAGACGGCTACAACACAAGCATGGCCCATGGCGGTAGAGGCTCCACTTCCAGTGACAGAATGCTGGGTGGCATGCAGCAGAGACCACGCCCCAGCCTTGAGTCCGTGTACGAAGAGCAGAACATAACCGTAACGTCTTCTTCTTCATTCGGCTCTGGGGCCGGCAACCCTCAGGCCAGAGTGTCCATGGATCTAGGCCACACCCAGCCCTCGTCGCTGCAGCCCCATCTGCAGCAGCACCGGCACAGTTACTCCGGAGGAGGGAGGGCAGCCAGAGACAGCTGCCATCCCATCGCCATGACGAGGTCTGCCTCTCTCTCAAGCAATACCTACTCTTCTGATTTCTCTCTCACGAATGACCATGCCCTTTCAAACAGCAGCTCCAGTCTGGTGCCTGACGGAGCACGCTCAGTCATCAACCACTATCCCTCCAATGAGAACATCCACTCTGCTTCCTTGACTACTGATCATTCTCTCACCCAGCAACCACATGGGTCGGTCCTGCCCACGTCGACCACACCCAACAGCATTGGAGGCCTGGTAGGAGGCATGGCTAATATGAGCCAGGGCGTGGCAACCTCAGCGGGTGTGGATACTCTCTTGGGTCAGTTTCTAGGAGAAGGAAGTGACGGAGGTCGTGGAAGAAGCTATTCTGAGGTTGAGCAGTCAATGGATGGTGTGCAGATGGAAGGAGATCCTAGCTTGAGTTTCTCCGGAGCCAGCAGAAGAACTAGTGCTGCTAAAGGTAAGAATTAGTTAACTTTCTGACTGATACACACCACATTACTGGTCTGGAGGGAAAAAAATTCAATTTATAAAGGAAGAATAGAAATTTGGGGTTATCTGGTAATTGTAGCTTAGGGGGAAAGCTCATTTATTGGGCTGTGTGTGTTTTAGATCCAGTCCATCCTCCTGCAGTAGCCACAGAGGCCACAGTGCTGTCTGCAGGAGAGAGTCAAGAGTCCTTGATGAATGGGGAGGATGTGGGTGAATATCCCATCTCCAAGGTCATCAACACGCAGTTCTCAGGTGTGTGTGTGTGTGTGTGCATGGGGGGAGGGGGGGGTAGCAAGGTTGCCTTGATCGCAATAATAGACTTGTTTCCCAAACTCCATTGTAGTTCTATGAAGTTTCCATCAGCAGCTCAGAGATGAGGGTGGATAGGTCTTGGACAAGTTAGCATCCTTTTAGCCTGGCAACCATACCGTGCTTGCTTTTTGTTTCCTTTAGTGACCCACTGGGTATAAATATGTCGAGGTAGGGCCTTTATCTGGTCACATTCAATGGTCGTTTCTCATAGGCACAGAAGAAATGGAGGATGAGGATTTGTTGTACAGTCCTGATGATCCCAAGTACAGTTCAGGACCAGAGTCATCTGAGTTAGTGGCTTCCTTCTCTAGCAGCACCATGAACAGCCTGGCCAGTACCCCCAGCAATGTTACCACGGTCTCAGACCCCAGCATTAGCAACAAGAAAGTCAGGAGGACAAAGAAACCCAAGAAGATACCACCTCCGGTAAGATAAGCTATTGGGTGCATGGCATTGCCTGCCAGAGATACTGTCTATTGTATGTATGTCAGTTCTGAAAGGGGTTGTTATGTAGTGTGAACTATAGTTGAAGTATATCATATACATACCTTTAATTATTATGACATCATATCATTTATTACTTCTTTTGTTCCTATTGCTATTAAGTCAGTCCTGTTTCTGTATTACTGTGTGTTTAGAAAGAGAACCCTCGTAGCCGTGGGAGGCCACGCCTAACTGAAGAGGAAAAGCAAAGAAGAAAAGAACTAAGAGAGCTTGGGCTGCTCAAGAGGAGTAGGAGAAGAACTAAAGAAGGTTAGTTTGTGAGACTTGTTTAGTGACTATTGGTTTATGCTGGGGTTCATTTCTCTCTCCCTCTACTCCTTGTTTTTTTTGTTTTTGTTTTGTTTTTGTTTTTTGTTGTTTTTTTTGTTTTTAATGCAGAAGTTGCTCAGTGGAGAGCAGAGAAAGTATTATCACCCGCCAAAAGAGGCCGCAAACCTGGTTCTGGCAAGAAGAACATCATTAAGGCTGCCAGCGGCAAGGTGGTGTTTGTCACTGTGGACCTCTCCAAATTCACCCCGGGTACAGTACTCCAGCAGGTGAGGCATGCACATGTAAGGATTCACACATGTGCAAACACATGTAAGGATTCACACATGTGCAAACACATGTAAGCATTCACACATGTGCACCACTGCGCACACAATCGCTTACTCAGTAGTTACTTGTCTGTCTTGCATCCGGATATCTGTGTTGACATTATTTACTGGTACAAGCACGTTGGTTTAGACTTAATGTAAGCATCTAGTTCAGACATGTGTCTCACACTAGTTCGTAAGATTACGTCACTAAAATCTTTCAACAAGTCTTGTCTTTCTCCTGTAACAAGTTGTTGAGAAAGCGGCTGCTCTTTGACTATTGAGCTTACAGTATCTGAGAAATGTTTTTTTTTTTTTTTTGTGATTGAGGTAAGAAGCCAGAAAACTTGTTGGGTTTGAGGATGAAGTTAGGTTTGTGTATTTAGATCATGTAATCTCGTGTTTTTTCAGCTGTTTAGGCTACTGTTATAGTACGGACTTGTTTGTTTAGGACAGATGTACCATTGAGTGTATTTTGTCAGCTGTATTGATTGTTTTGGTGGTATTATCATGTTGTTGTTTGTGTTTATCTATGTATGTACAGAATGGCTTCTGCCGGGCTTATCCCGGGGTTTCCAAGTGCCTGGACTGTGGCACGTGTGAAGGAGATTTACCAAACTCCAAGTACTGTAGATTCCTAGAATTTCGCAAGTATGTTCCGATTTTGGATTGAGTTAGATTTTTTATAAATATAAATAACTGACTGGCCAATTACATGCGATAGAATCCCACTCTGTCATCTTGCTAGTTTCCAGCTTAATGAGGTGACATCTTATATTTTGCAGTGAGGTAGCTGGGGACATCTTTATTTGTGTAAATTGCTGATGAGGTTATGGAGTATTGTGTCTATTGTGTGTCTATAGGTTGTTGATAGAGAGTAATACTGATCCCAGAGTGTCTGTGTGCGGCTTCTCTGACTACACTGACGTGACGGCCCCAGATCTGGTCAACTGGACTCCTCTCAAGACAAGTGAGTTGTTTGCTATAATGGAAGGTGTGTAGAAATCGTGCATTCATTATTTAATTTATTTTTGGTGTATGCCATTTAATCTGTTTTTTATGTACTGTTCCTCCCTCCCCCCCCCCCCCCCCCCCCCCCCCCCCTTTCCTCCCAATTTTCGGTGTGCAGACTTCAGCAAAATGGAGGAAACAACTGCTCTTTTTATGCTTCACAAGATAGCCCAGAACTTCATCACCGTGGCTACTGAACAGGCGAAGACTTTACCTGATAATGAAGGTGAGGGGTTGATTCCTTTTACTTACGTTAACACAACTGACGTTTAGTTAACTGGCAATATAGCCACACTCGTGTATTTGAATGTCTTACAAAGTGTCTAGTAAGAGAGTAGAACAAACTGTTTGTTCTTTGTTTCTGCTCAAGCTGTTGGATCTTCAGTTATATGGTGTGTATTTTCATGGAGCATCAGTAGCCAACACACAAGCACAATGAGGACTTTAGTTTTGCGATGTCTCTCAATACGAATGACCCATTTGTCTCTTAGTCACATGATAGCTTATATCATTACTGACATTAGCTGAGGCTTCCAATGGTCCTTGGCAATTCACCTTAGTTCACAAATATTTGGTGGAGTTATATACTTTTGGTGGTTGTATGGTTTATTTATTGATTAATTCAGTAAATACATAATTTAATAAAGGCCAGCTTCCTTGTGAAGTAGTGCGGGTGTTGTGTATTTTGTGTTGCATGGGACATGCCCCCCCCCCCCCCCCCCCCTTCCCCAGGAGAGTGGGTAGGCACTCTGTGACAAGGTCACTAACTGACCTCTATGATCAAGCACCTCTATCATTGCTCTGAGCCAACAATACCCGACATCATCAGCTTGGGAGAGAAGAGACTTGTTTACCGTTGGTGCCAAAGTAGTCTTAGCACTGTATGTTGTTAGATTGATGTCTATAATTTAAACATACAACATTTAGATACAGGGAGTCACTATTGGAATATATGAAACTGCCCTCCTCAGTCTATACACTGCATTATACGGATGTTTGTTTCATTCATTTTGTTAATTACTAGACATTTTTACCAATGATATTAACATATTGCTTGGTAGGTATGTCATACCACTATGTAGACTACAAGGCACAGCAATACTGCTAAGCATTGTGAAATACCATTGCCAGATTTTGAGATGCGTTGTGTTGGTATTATGTTGTGGTATTGTTGCCATTGTGGAACGAAACCAGTGAGATTGGGTTTGTGTTGGTATATTGTTGTGTTATTGTTGCATTGTGGAAGCGACCAGTGAGATGCTGTGTGGGTAGTGTGGTTGTTGTTATTGTTGCCCTGGTGGAAGCGACCAGTGAGATGCTGTGTGTTGGTATTATTGTTGTTGTTATTGTTGCCATTGTGGAAGCGACCAGTGAGATGCTGTTGTGTTGGTATTATTGTTGTTGTTATTGTTGCCATTGTGGAAGCGACCAGTGAGATGCTGTGTGTTGGTATTGTTGTTGTTGTTATTGTTGCCACTGTGGAAGCGACCAGTGAGATGCTGTGTGTTGGTATTATTGTTGTTGTTATTGTTGCCATTGTGGAAGCGACCAGTGAGATGCTGTGTGTTGGTATTGTTGTTGCTGTTGCTTTGTTAGTGTTGCCACTGTGGAAGCGACCGGTGAGCGGCATCCGAGAACTCTGCGACACTTGCGACACCTCTCTCTTCAACTTCCACTGGGTGTGTCAGTCGTGCGGCTTCTGCATATGTCCGGCCTGCTATGACCACGCCTGCAACTCAGACGATGGTGAGGGAGGGTCAGAAAGGGCGGGGTTGGGGATAAAAAGGGTTGGGAGTGTGATATGATGGGTAAGGGGTAGTCATAGACTTTTTGAAGAGGTTTTTTTGACATATGTATGACGTCAATTTAACAAATTGATGTCCTCAGGGCGTAAGCATCATTGTGCCAATACATTGCCCTCCACTAGACCATTCCCATTGCTCTCATTTGTAGCAGCCATGTTCTAATCACTAATAATATTGATTTCGCAACATTAACGTAATAGGCAAAGATAAAATAGTGTTATGGAGCCAAGACGTGCTTGTTGATAACCCTTTACCGCTCTTGTCACCAATAACACATTGTCCTCACTTTACCGACTTGTGCTGTGTGTGTGTGTGTGTGTGCAGACATGGAGGCAGTGAGCTCGATGCAGACGTCGGGTTGGCCGCCGTGTGTGTCTCACGGTCAGCCACATCTCCCAACCAGTCTAGTCCTGGCCCAGATCATACCTGCAAATGGTGAGTCGGCAAACTAGTGGCGTGAGATACTGTGCAATAATGCACACCGTGGGCACTATTTGTGACGTGTGAGGGTTTTTCATTTGTGTGTTGGTTGGTTGGTTGCTCTGAATGTGGAGCTCTCTGAATGTGGAGCTCTCTCTGAATGTGGAGCTCTCTCTCATGCAACCCTAAGCAGACGTGCACAGGTAGCTCGAGCACTGCCATTCACTATGGGTTTTCTGAAACCTGCGATACTTCAGCACTAGATTGCAGTGTGTCTTGAATGTGGAGCTCTCTCTGAATGTGGAGCTCTCTCTGAATGTGGAGCTCTCTCTGAATGTGGAGCTCTCTCTGAATGTGGAGCTCTCTCTGAATGTGGAGCTCTCTCTGTTGTTTTGTTGGGTTTATTTTATGAGTCATTGTATTGTGTTTTCACACTCATTTCTGCACTGTGTTGTCCAGTTCTCTCTGAGGTGGTAGTTCAAGTCCTTGCCATTTGCAAGCACTGCAAGATACAGGTGAGCCAACAGCTCAGCTCATGGTGGTCACTGGTCACCTAGGTTTTCAGATGGGACGCTAAGTCAACGACTGGTCTACTGTAGGTGATGATTTGTCGTGTTTGTGTGTGATCGTTCCCTAGGTGACAGTGCCCGCAGTGGTGCAACGTCTCATCAGCACTGTGAGTCGGCAGCTACCTCAGACCAAGTACCAGAACGAGGCCGGCAAGAAGAGCCGAGGACAGCCCACCACAGTTTTGCACACACACCAGGTACGGAGTTGGCAACTCTGATTTAGATCATCTGGCTAGGGATTTGTGCATAGTTTACATAATTATGAGATAAGAAAAGTCTGTGGGATGATCCGAAGTTCTCAATTCAGAGTTCTTGTTGTTGTTTTTTTCTTTGGTTAATTCTGGGATGAGATGTAATAGTTCATTTCAAGTACTTGTTCTCCATTGCAGGGTACACCTCCTCAGCTGGCTGCTCCTCTATCAGATGCTCCTCCTCATCCTCTTCTTTCTTCTCACCTCACACACCATCAGCCACAGCAACTTCACCAGTCTCCCCTCACTTCTTCCTCAGCCTCCACCAACAGCTCCACCAAAGTCACCTCCATCCCCACCTCCATTCCTCTCTCCCTCCTGCCTCCTAACTGCACGTCTCTAGACATACCGCCCATCGAACTGCCACACTCGTGTAGCAACGGCAACGAAGACTTGCCCGAGGTGGAGCCATTCTCTTGTCCCCACCAGTGGCTGTGTGATGGCACTTTGCTATGCCTGCTGGATGCCAAACACAACGAGAACATCGTCGCCTTCCAAGAGAGGTGGCGGAGGAGTGAGGTGAGACTCTTGTGAACTTTGTAATAACTTTGTAAAAATGTTGATTATGTGCACCTGCTCTTTTGCAGCCTGTCCTAGTGTGTGGGGTGGACAACTACTTGGATAAAGGCCTATGGACACCTCAAGCTTTCAGCAAAGAATTTGGTAAATGATAGCCTATGGCAAGTCATTGTGAGTCAGATAGAGATGTAGTTTCTGACATACTAGTTCTACCTTAATGACTCAGGTGTGAGGTCTTTCCATTTCTGTAGCGTTTTTCTCAGTGGCACATTATAAACTGTTCTTTACTGAGTGAGCTTTAAAAACTATTGTAGTTACAAGGGGGAAAAAAACAAGAAGAAGGTATTTGGATATTTTGATAACATCCTTGTGTTCACTAATAGTCTAAGTGTTCAAGTGGTTGATTTGGTATGTGACCTTTTTAATGGTGGTGTAACTTTATGATATGAATATCAGTAATTTTGTTTGGAATATTCTGGTAATACGTAACTTAGAAGTGTGGCTATATGGCTTTGTAGGGGGTGGATGGTAGGAGGTGGGATGAGGTCAGCATATTTCAGATGTCTTTTGTGGGGTCTGCAATGATTATGGAGTATGTGTCTTATAGGACAATAAATGATTTTAGTTTTCTTGTTAGACGATTGAATGTAAATGTTGCTATTGATAAATCTGAATTGAGTTCATTTGATTTGCTGTAGATCTGCCTCACATAGTATGAATAATGTAACGGAGAAGGTCAAACAATCAAATTTTAATGCTGCACATGTCATGTGACATCATGTGATGTTACCAAGTTGTGTGTGTTAAAGGTTGGGTTGATTGATAATGTTAAGTTACTACACTGGGATGGAGGGTGTGATGTGTGTGCTGTATCCACACACACTGACATTTCTTTCCTTGTTCTTCTCAGGAGAGGAGCCGGCTGACCTGGTGGACTGCAGGATTGGCTTGCACCTTCTGCAGCTGCCTTCCAAGACATTCTGGGATGGATTTGAGAATATGGCTGGTGAGTTGGATTGGGACTGATTTGGGGGGAGGGATCGAGGCCTAATGGAGGTTATTGACTGTGATGTAATGAACTGTGTACGTGTTAGTTCGCCTGCGTGACCCTACTAAGAACGAGCCAAGGTTGTTGAAGCTCAAGGACTGGCCCACCGGAGACGACTTCAGTGTGAAGTTACCAAAGAGGTCGGTCAATTAATAATATGAATATATGTATGTATGTATGTATGTATGTATGTATGTATGTATGTATGTAGGTGTGTGTGTATATATTATGTGTATTAAGTAATGGTAAAGCATATAGCATTATGTGCATACTAATATACATGTACCATTACATAGTGTAAGGTGGGCATAACTCGCCATTGCACTGTAGACTGACTATCTTTATCCATGGTTTATTGTATAGGTTCAACGACCTTATGAATGCTCTCCCTTTACCAGACTATACTAGGAGAGATGGCAAGTACAATATGGCATCTAGTTTACCTAAGTTCTTTGTCAGGCCAGACTTAGGGCCCAAGATGTACAATGCATACGGTAAGTTAATGATCTAGTACCAAACCCCTCCCCTTTACCTGTCGGAGCAATTAGATGTGTGGGTGTGTCATTGTGAAAATGTCTGTGTGTTAGGGTCTCCTCTTTACCCTCAAGATGGCACTACCAATCTACATTTAGACATCTCTTCAGCCGTCAATGTTATGGTAAGGGTCGTCAATCATATAGTCAACAACACTACAAGTGTCACCATAATTAGTCGTAGACCCTTTACCAGAATCTGTAAATTTTCATCTTCCTTGTTTCCCTACTACGACACTGAAAATCAGTACTACAAGGTATCACAACTTATTCCTATACCCTTTACTGAATCTGTAAATTTATAATTCATCTTCCTTGTTTCCCCTAATATATTCTATAATTTATCTCCGTTTTCCCCCTCCTTGATGTGTTGTGTTGCTGTAGGTGTATTGTAATATCCCGTCGAGTGTGGCAGCCAGAGAGTGGGAACTAGTGGAGGACACAGTGCGCAACGAATGCTGCCCTCAATCTCTGCACAGAGTACAGCACGCCAAGGCCAAGCCGGTAAATACTCACTTGCATGCATACATACACAGAAGTTAGCAGTAGCATCAAGTTTGTTGAGGTGCAATGGTTGATAATTGTGTGTGTGTGTGTGTGTGTGTGTGTATGTGTGTGTGTGTAGGGTGCTCTGTGGCAGATCTACTCTCCTGATGACGTGGACAAGATCCGTGCATTTTTGAGAAAGGTGTGTGGATTAACTTTGTCCAAGGACTAATAAAGCAATGAGTGAAACTTTCTACAAAAGCACTTGTTCTGTTTATTTATTATTTTTCCCCAGGATTTGCGACATTTAAAGTTTTTGATGTTGTTTTTTTTTTTGTTGTTGTTGTTTTTTTTGCAATTTTCATTATTTAATTTAATGGCCGTTGGCAGGTTTACGAGGAGAAAGGTTTTCGAGTGATGCCGGGTAACGACCCCATTCATGACCAGCTCATCTATTTGGATACGGAACTCCGGGAGCGGATGTTGCAAGAGTACGGTGTGAAGGGGTGGACCATTGTTCAGTGTGTGGGGGATGCAGTATTCATACCGGCAGGAGCTCCCCACCAGGTATGATTTGTGTGTGTGTGTGTTTGTGTGTGCGCGCACATGGTTTGTATATAAGTTTACAACACATAATATATTCAATGTAGTATTCAAATTTATTTGACTTAAGTAAAGCTTCCCGGTCACTTGTACGTGTGCAATTTCAACATCTTCCAACCCCTCCCCCACTGATATTGATGTCTCTGTCTTTGTAGGTTCGCAATCTCTGCAGCTGCATCAAAGTGGCAGAGGATTTTGTTTCGCCAGAGGTAAGAATTCAAATGTTTGGTGGTTGTTCCTGTATTTGTTTAAGGATAGTGGAGTATGCTATTGTTTCTGTTTTGTTGTCTATTTACTTGTTGTGGTCTTGTGTTATAGCATGTTGATCAGTGCTTGAAGCTGACGGAAGAGTTTCGGCATCTCTCCGATCACCATGCAAACCACGAAGACAAGCTACAGGTGAGAGGGCGCCATTCCATTTGTGACTTTACAAATTACTGAGCTCGTAATGACAAAGTGTCAGAGAGTCTTAGAGTCTGTTGTGTGTCTAGTCTCGTATTTTGGCAGACAGCCCATGTTATATTTTTTGTACTTTTCTTCTTTGTAAACTAGGTGAAGAACATCTTGTATCACTCCGTAAAGGATATAGTTGGAGCTCTGAAGTCATCTGTTCGATAATCTAGTGTTTGGCACCCATGCCTCTTCATCCGTAATACATTACTGGAACGAATCTCTCAGCAATTCATTTTGATTACTCTACTTCTCATTGTGTTAGTCAAAACAGACATCTTCATAACTGTACCAACAGAAAGAATGTTATTTATGAAGTGACTTCAAATTGCCTATATGATAGGCTTTCTCTCCATTATATTGTTCTCTTTTTTATTTAGAGCTGCTGTACAAACATAGCTTTATGAAATCATCTTCTATTTTCGTTTTTTCTTCTAAATCTTTAATATTTTTCTTAACTATTTTTCTCAATCTGTCCATCACAGTATTCCTACATGTGCCTGCATCTATTCCAATCCATTATATTTTCATGATCACATTTGATATTAAACCTGCTAGATATAGCTAGCTAGCATAGGTTGCAGACAATGAATGGAAACTAGATTTCTACATAGCACAAGTTGTACATAGGACAATGAATGGACACTAGATTTATACTTTTAAAGAAAGAATACAATTATTTGTTTAAACCTGCTAGATACAGCATTGGTTAATGAATGGACATATTTTTTAAAAGAAAGAAATGCCATTATTAATATTTGCTTGAGAACAAGGTTTGTAGTGTGTGGTACCAATTAGTATATTTGAAGCCACCATACAGGAAAAGTGGCATAGTCTAAAGAATCACAAAAAAATGGCATGTGTCCCATCTGTAGGGCCTGCTGGATTATGCTCGAAATAATATTTAGAATTATTCTTTTTTTTTTATTCTAAAAAATTGTTATTATTCCAAAAGAATAATATATTATTCTATAAATTAAATTATTTTATTATTCCAATTAGAAGTAGTGGCAATTAAGGTGTATAAAGTTGGTGCATTATGAAAAATGAATGATATCAGTCAGGTCTCACTATGTTATACTGAATTATTCAATATTATAGAAAATTTATACTAGCTAAGTGAAAACCTTCCGCGAATATCCATGTAAAAATGAATGAAAAACAAAAAACAAAACGTGCTCTGCTGCAGCTGAAAAAAAGTAGCTAAATTATAAAAAAACCTTACCAGACATTTAGTCTCACTGGCTAGACCCTTTACCTAACAGCTAGCGAGACTACCAGACATTTTTGGTGAAAATGTGGATTAGGGTAGAGAATTTTAGTATGGTCAGCTTTTCCCTTCAAATTCATAGGTCGGTTGGTAATAATTTGTTTTCTTGTCCTGATGCAGTGGATAATAGAGTTGCTCAAGAAAAGAAATAGTTATGCATGATCCTCCTCCAGATGACTTAGCTAATGAATCTGAGCCTGAGCTGACAGTGCTCCCAGTAGTACTCCATATACTGTCCAATTTTAGAGCCACAGCCAACACACACACACACACACACACACACACACACACACACACACACACACACACACACACACACACACACACACACACATTCTGCTGCTTTAATCAAGTAATAAAGATCTACCTTATAACTATGTACATCTCTATGTTTATGACCTTTGTTGTAAAAAAGAAGAAACACTATTGACTTTCTTTAGATTAGCTTATTCCAGAAAAAATGCTAGCATAATCTGGCAGGGGCTACCCATCTGTCAATCCATTGCTATGGTGGCTGTTCCGCTTGGCTCCATTGTCACTGTGCAGGACTCTCGATTTTGTCTAACTTCCCAGGAAGCATTTGTCTGAACTATCTACCTCCTTCCTCTGCAATAATCTTCCAATGACTCATCAACTCAAATAGATATCTCAGTCAAACTTACCCGAGGTCATCCCTAGGCCTTGCCAAACTATGCTGGCATTTTTTCTGGAATAATAGACATGAAATTGCATACTGGAATAATTCTAGAATATAGCATTTAAAAGAATAATGAAGGAAAAATGAGAATAATCAGTTCATAAGCTAATCCAAAGGAAGGAAATAAACATTTAGAATGTGGTTAAAAGGTAGATCTCCATTACTTGATTAACGCAGCTGGGTTTGTGTTGGCCACTCTGTTAAAAGCGCTGTCAGCTCAGGCTCAGAGTCAGCAAGTCATCTGGAGAATCATGCTAAACCCGAGTAATTCAACTATCATACTGCAGCAGGAATCGAAAAGAATGTAAATTATTGCCAACTGAGTATTAAAGGGAAGAGAAGGTGTATCCACTGCTGAGCATATTAAAATTCTTTAATTCCCTAATCCACATTTTTCCAGAGCATGCTCTATTCGTTGAGTATTTAGCTAAACAGGGACATCCAAGGTTTACACTAAAAGAGATTAGCGAGCTATATTGAATCCTCTATATTGAAGTATGACTGTAAGATAGAGACTGATACTTTTACATATTCATTTCATAACGTACTAACTTTATACAGCTACTTTAATCAACACTATTTCACTTACGGAATAATGCTTGTGACCTTTTGTTCAAATAAAAAAAACCCACCTCTCACGCCCCAAAATATTTTACACCAGAAATCAGACACGCCATCAAATTCATTCAAACTACTAAGAGTCGTATTATAATATCTCACTACGGGCATAGCAACGCAATATTACTAATGTGCTGACTGCGCAAGATTGTTCGCGAAGGAAAGCGTGTCTCGGTTTCATTAAGTCTGGCGTCGCCGACCCTTTTCCTCCCCTATATTGGTGGGCGGGGAGGAAGGAAACAACGAGACATTCCAACAAAATGTTTACTTGCAACGAAATATTTGACTCGCGATTGATTTTAGCCTACGCGTCCGAATAAAGGACAAAAGGCAGTTTTGTCCATTGTTGAGAAGCTGTCCCTTCTCGGAAACCATCACTTTTTGACTGTTTATCTAATATTTGATTGTACTATCTGAATTGAGTGAAAAATAAATAAATAAAATAATAGAACATAGTATACTGGCTTTTTTGAACAAAAAAAAAAATCACATCAATTAGTCTGTTTTAACAATGAAAATTGTTTAAGTTCACAATGCTATTTATAGAATGTCCTTACTCTCTGGCTCCTTTTATGTGGTCATGATGCTCCAAATATGAGCTTACATTTTCCAATAAGAAGCTCTTCAACTTTGGTGAAGGAGAAAACAAATGGGTTGTCACCATCGTTATCATCTTCTCCTCCTGTTGATTAAAAAAGCTGGATTCCTATCTCAGTCATTTATGGAGCTTTTTGACGGAGGTTAAAAGTACGCGAATAACTGAATTTCATTCGGGAAGTTAGAGCAAGGGGTCGCTAAAATATCATACTTACATTATGCACATCGAGAGTAAGTTGTGCAAGCACAACTTGCTCTAGGTCCACCCCTTTCTCGCTTTAGCGATTAGTAAAAGTCTGGCTACGCGTGACTGGGCTGCGGGTTAGAAATACACTTCATCTACCGCCTCTGTGGACCCGAGATGTTCAATAGGAAATCCCTACAGTCCCGCAGTTCTTATCAAAAAACTCATTTCATTGGTTAATCAAATCATGTGACCAATTATAGCACCGCGCGTGACCAATTATAGCGCCGCGCAAGGGCTAGGGCTAGGGCTAGGGGACCAATCAGAAGAATTCTTTGATAAGAACTGCGGGATGGCTCGGAAATCCATCCGTAGTTTTGTGTTTGTCCGCTGTATCGTGGTTGTCCGTTTTTCGTTGAACGAGGTCCGACTGTAACGCAATAAACCTGTGATGTTATTTACACAGGTCGTTTGATGTAGAGCTACCAGACCCTTTCCTTCCTAGTACAAGTATTTTGTGAAATGACCTCACACTAATTGCAACACAAGCAAACTCAACAGATATTGATTCCTTATTATGTCCCTAATAACAGAAAAAAAGTCCTAAGGAATCCTCCTGGGGGGACAGTGTGAAAATCACAAAAATATATAACCACGTAATAGCTCGTTTGTGGTTTTGTGGAATTTGGGTCATATCTCACTTATTACAGTAACTACGTCTAAAGTTAACATATCATTGAAAAGCTCTTTAAATGAGCTATAATTTGGTACCAAAATCATTTCTCTTAGACAATTATATAAATGAATTGTTGGAATCATTGAATGATGCACTATGAAACTTTATTGTGTCAATGCCATTTTAGACAAAATTTTGGGTCAAGCTCATACTAAAGAAAGCAAACTGGACTTATTTCATGTTATTAATATGTCCTCACTAACATCCTAAGGAATCCTTTGGCGGGTAAGGTCATGAAAAACAAATTTTGACAAACTTTTTTGCTATATTTTCTGTCACTAGTTTGAGGTATCCCTTTAAATCTCAGCTGAGGTTACTACTATTCTTCAATCTTTATATGCCATTATAAATTAGAAAGCTTTCTTAATGGGAAAGCAAAACTGGCTCCAGGCAACCAACAACAGGTATATTGTGACCCAACACATAATATTAATATTTTGGTATAAATTCCTTGGAGCTGACTATGCATGCTAGAGGTTAATAGCTGTAAAGGTGCTATTTTTGCAAGCACATGCATGCATGTTACTCAATAGGCTCTATATATCTACTACATATTGAATCAAGCTATAGGAAGTATGTTGCTTCTTATTTGTTTACTCGCAGTTGTTCAGTGGTTGATTTATATTTTTCAGCCATGGAGGTGTCTGAATGTTGCGCTATTCGCACACATCCTGTAGACTCATCTGTATCAACTCTTGGAGAAAAGGGTAGTCTAGCTATCAACCAAGCCAGTATATTATTGAGGAAAGACAGTATTCACACTGTACCTGGTGAAAAGGTACACCAGGACTGCAGCCGTAATTACTGTAAGCCTGATCAGATTGTCAAAGACACCAAGCATGAGCAGTCAAAGCCAAGTACTAGCAGTGACGGACTTGTTCTTAGATCATCTGAGGAGGGTTTTTCTTTTGCAACTGATTGTTTCTTCTGTGGCAGACCAGCCAAATTGGGGAGGAAGAGGAAGAAGTACGATGTCCTGCAAGTGAAGACCATTGCATTAAAGGACACTCTCCTGGAAATATGCAGTTAACGAGCTGATAGTTGGTCTGATACTGTGAAAGCACGCATTTTGCATGTACATGACCTACATGCAGCAGATGCAGTTTATCATCAGACTTGTAGTGTCAATTTTCGTACAGGAAAGCAAAAGCCAATGGCTCATCAGTCGGCAAGCACTGAAGACTCTAAGAGACCAAAGCCTGGCCAGCCTCAAGTTGATGAGAGGGCAGTAGCATTCTTACAGGTTGCACAATATCTGGAAGAAAATGATGATGAACAAATCACCATTGATCACCTCATAGATCTCATGGAACAGAAGCTCGCAAACACTGCTCATAAAGCATTATGGCTACACCCACATGAAGAAGAGGCTACAAGAACACTTTGGTGAGAAAATAATCTTGACTGAAATTAATGGCAAGTCAAATGTGGCTACCTTCAGAACAACAGCAAGAGCAATGCTTCATGAATACTACAAGCAACAGCAGCAGGAAAAAACACAACTGAAGAAAAGATGAGACTTGTACAGGCAGCTGCAAGACTCATCAAGGAAGACATCAAATCCATCACAATGACTCATGACGTCTACCCATCTTGTGATGTTCTGTCCAGGAAAAAGCCCTTTCATTAATTCTTTCAGAGTGTCTGGAAGAAATTCAGTACCAGCCACTTGTGATCTTAGGTCACTGGAGTTAAGGTAGCTTCAATTGGACAAGCTATAGTGCAAGCAGCTAGACCCAAGGTCTTACTAGCACCACTACGGCTTGGGTTGGGTGTGCAGCAGTTTGTTGTGGCATCGTTTTTTGTTTTGTTTTTTACAAGATAATTTATGCAAAGAGCTTTCCATTGGTCTATTTAGTTTGGCATAAAAAAATAACTGAATTTGATAGATATAAATCAATTGAATCAGATATAAAAAACATCTAACACAAAAGGTGGCAAAGAAGTGGATGTCAAATTGGGGGGGGGGGGGGGGGGGGGGGTGGGGGGGGGGGGGAGGGTTATTAAGACCCGTCCCCAAAAGGATCCTTAGGACTTTTGTATTAGTGGAGGGACATATCAATAAATTGACATAAGTTCAGTTTGTTTCTTCAGAATGAGCTTGACCCAAAATTTTGTCTAAAATGGCATTGACACAATAAAGTAGAAAAAACAATGTAGTGCATCATTGAATGACTCCAACAATTCATTTATATAATGGTCTAAGAGAAATGACTTTGGTACCAAAATATAGTTCATTTAAAGAGCTTTTTAATGACATGTTAACTTAAGACATAGTTACTGTAATAAGTGAGATATGACCCAAATTCCACAAAACCACAAACGAGCTATTAAGTAGTTATATTTTTTTGTGATTTTCACACTGTTCCCCCAGGAGGATTCCTTAGGACATTTTTTCTGTTATTAGGGACCAATATCTGTTGAGTTTGCTTTTGTTGCAATTAGTGTGAGGTTGACCCCAAATATTGGCTAAAATGACTGTACTATCCTCCCCGCCCACCAATATAGGGAAGGAAAAAGTTCGGCGACGCCAGACTACGTCTTCAATTAGTCTGGCGCAGCCAGACCCTTTACCTAACCGCTACACGGAGAAAGCGTAGCGGTTAGGTAAAGGGTTAGGTAAAGCGTCTGGCTGCGCCAGTAGTCTTCAATGGAGTTCGAAGTCAACTTTTCCTCGTCTTCGCCCGACTGCCAAGCCTGGATGAGCCGCGGGATTTTGTGCTTTTATGGATTTCAAACTGAAGAAAGCATCCAATGTTTTGAGAAAGCACTCTCTCATGACAGCCAGTGCGCTATGGCTCATTACTTCATAGCCTACTGCTGTGCATCAAATTACAATGACCCAGGGGGGTTCGATCGCAGCAGGAGTTTTAAGGAGTCTAAAAGAGCTCTAGAATTGTCCGAAAACTCGCAACATGTCTCTGCGTGGGAGAGAGCGCTCATTGCAGCTTTACCTAGTCGCTTTTGCTACCCGGTGAATTCTAAGTCTACATCCGAGTTGCAAGTGAACTTTGCAAAGGCCATGAAGCCAGTATATGAAGAGTTTGGGGACAACAATGCAGAAGTAGCTTCAGTTTATGCAGAGTCTTTGATGATGTTAAGGCCTTGGGCTCTCTGGACTCCTCCTCCTTCTATCAAGCCAGCAGCGCCTGAGACACTGGAGTTGGTAGAAGTCCTGGAGAGAGGATTAAAGCAGAACCCCACTCACCCTGGACTGTGCCATTTCTACATCCACACCATGGAACTTTCAGATTCCCCTCATAAGGCTCTTGCATGTGCAAATATACTTCGCACACGCTATCCTAGTCAAGGCCACCTTTTGCACATGCCCAGTCACATTGATATGTGGGTCGGACAATATAAAGAAGCTGTTGAAGCCAATGAAAAAGGTGTGGCATCGGATGAAAAGTATGTGTCACGAACGGGGCAAGATAATGAATTCTACAAGATGTATCGGATGCACAACTATCATTTCGTGGTTTGGGCGTGTATGTTTGATGGTCAGTTCTCCAAAGCAATGGAGTATGCAGAGAGAGCAGAGAAGCAGCTCGGAGAAGAAGCAGTCACTTACATGTTCAAAGGTCAACCACTTGGGTCTATGTTTCTGGAAGGATTTAGCTCTATACTGTGGCATGTCCTAGTTCGATTTGGCAGGTGGGAGGACATCATTAGCCGTCCGGTTAAAAACAGCGTACTTTATCCTTCTGCAACTGCTATATCTCACTATGCTAGAGGAATTGCATTTGCAGTAATGGGAAAACTTGACGATGCAGACCGAGAGCGCCAGAAGTTCTACACCTCCTTGCAGGCGAAAGCTCTTCAACAATGTTACCTCATCAAAAATTTAATGTATAATCCCGCTAACAACAATGGGATCCTAAATGTTGCAGAGGCTGTACTCAATGGCGAAATTGAGTACCATAAAGGAAATTACGAGGAAGCCTTCAAATATCTTCGCCTAGCAGTGGAGCGAGATGACAAGTTGAATTATGACGAGCCATGGGGTTGGATGACACCAGCCAGGCATGTACTGGGAGCATTGCTTTTGGAACAGGGACATGCTCAAGAGGCAGAAGCGATATATCGTGAAGACCTGAACAGGTACAAGAACAATATGTGGTCTCTTCTCGGTCTGTGCCAAGCCTTGAAGCAGCAGCACAAGAATGAAGAGGAGATAGTAGAGGTTCAGGCCTTGCTAAAAACTGCAAGTGAACGTTCAGACATCGAAATAGGAGCCTCTTGTTTGTGTGCTACTAAAATGCGATGCCAAGCTTGAGTCTGAAATACACACCTATTTGGATATTATGAGTTTATTTAAACATTTGGAATAGTAGCTAAACTGTAGTTCACTTATAATTAATACCACATTTCACACGTTAGTATAATTTTTTTAATTTATTTATTATTTTCTCTAAGCCTCATTTTACTCAAATACACTGTAGGTCATTGAATTGTGAAGAGGCTTGCATTTACAACTGATGTTTTAGTTCCACTCGTGAGATTACACAGAGGGCCGTAGTAGCCATCTGCTAGTGGTAACTAGTCTAATCGATTACAAGCCATAAAGGAAGTACACTGCCAGATATGAATCATTAGTGGTTTTGATTATTACCTTGGGTCTTGGTCTGCACCTGTGTGGCCTTCGGACATAAGAGAGGACTATCAGAGCAGTCGTGAGCTGGGTGTTCTGGGCGTTCGTCTCATACTAATGAAGCAATTCTATAAATTCACCACACCCACTGCCTGCCAATATAGATTAGATTGTTAGCAGGCCTGGAGCACGCATACCTGCCTAATGTAATGTTTACTGATACAGTCTAAACATAAAACAGTGCAAGTGGCGATTAATTACCACATGTGAATTCCAACAAACTATCCGCCAGGACACGCACACCACATAGTCACACACATATAATCAATGCAGTCTAAATATATCCTGCCTTAATACAAACAAAATAATTCCAATTAAATAAATAATACGTTTCACCAGCTTTAAATATATTATATTACATGGCAGTGACCAACATTACACCTGAAGTGTCATTGTCTGCTTGTTTGTCTGCATTCTGAGCAATTTGATACAATATTTCAGCATTTTTAGGTCCAGTTTTCTCCACCATTTGAGCAAGTTCAGATCGTTTGTCTTTCATGAGATTGAGAGGAGTGTCCAATTCAGCAACATGTCCATCTTTTATCACCTATAAAATAAATCCAAAATAGAATGTGCATGATTTCAGATAATTTTTTTCCCACAATGATGGCAGGATTCTATCTAGTGGGAAGAGGGAGGGGGAGGGGGATAGGGGGAAGAGGGGAGGGGGTAGGGTGAAGGGAAGCTTGTCTCACAAACTCCCCAGCTAACCCCCCAAAGTTCTCAACTTCCCCACTTGAACATTATGCATGCTGTGTGCAGTATATTATTCTATAGGCTGAACCCAAAATTACAGCATTTTGTCCAAAACAATTTATGCTAACTATTCTCAATGATTTACAGAAATTATTTATTTTTGGCATTGTAATAATATAACCATATGAAGGGCAGTGGATTTGCCCGAACTTCCACCCTAAACAAAATTTTCTAGATAGAACCCTGGATGGGATACAATTTCCTGTTCTCATTGCTTAGTTAACTTCCTATTGTCATGCACCTTTAAACAAAGGAATGATCTTTTAATTCTAAGAGGTGGTATGATTCTCTGGTAGGGGTTAAGATCCCAATGGATATAGCACAGATAGGACATGCATACGAGGATTGAGGATGCAGACAAGAAGTGAACTGTCGTTCTTTTGGTTGTTGGACAGCACTTATAAGCTGCTCAAAGCTTGACTGTCCTTGTAAAGCTGGAGGACAAGTCAGTACTTGTTGACTATTATTAATATACTATTTATCACATTATACGTTATTTATCGTCATATTTCAGCGAGACTTTGTCATTATCTGTTATGTGTCAATATTTTACTCCCTCTAACTAAAATTGCTTGTTATAAAGGGTTGTTATTATTTTTGTTGTTTATTCTTAATTAAACAATTTGATGTTTATTCTCCTTGTTGTAATAAAACGTTTACTTCATTTAGCTTTACTGGAGAAAAATTTCCAAAAGTGATACCAGTGGGAGTTACAACTTATTTACAGCTCACCCTATAATGAGGTTTACCGGGATAGTGTGTGAGTAATCCAGCAAAAGCTATTCACTAAGGAAAATATGATTTATTAGAAAACCTTGGAGCTATTGCAAGGGCATAAATCTGCTGTAAAGAGAGATGAACAGGCATTAAACTGAAGATATGGAAGAAGTTAGCCATTTCCAACCACAGCTCAGGAATAAAGGGGTTGTTGGTGCTATTTATCACAGGTGTAGTGCTATGGTCATCTTTATAAAAGTTCAAGACATCATTAAAGCTTGGTCAGCCTGAAATTGGACACTGGTGTCAGCTTATTCTTGGTGGCAGAAACCTATATCCTCACAAGCCACTTCATTTCCATTGACTAGACAAAAACATTTAATCTTCTATAGATTAAGCTTTAATATCCTGTTCATTACTCTATTTACTTCCTGTTGTCATGCACCTATAAATGTAGCTAATTTCTACAGACTGAATAAAGAAAGAAAGAAAAAATCTCTTTGTGATCTTCTAATTATCACAACTCACCAGTATTCTGTCAGAGTCCATGATGGTGTTCAATCTGTGAGCTATTGTGAGAACTGTGCAGTCTGCAAATGCATCACGAATGATCTCTTGAATAGCTCTATCAGTGCTACAAATTGTAAAATTGCTATAATCCCAGCATCAACACAAGCATACAACCACCAGACCCAGACCTTGGTACATTTAACAGTCACTCATTCATTTTAAAACTGCCAATGTATTTATTGGCAAGTAATAACTCTACAGAGCCAAAACATTTGACAATTACTACACAAACTGAATTTATATGACACTTTCAGATGTGTGTATAGGTAATTTCTGTATATAATGTTTTACTATTGTTATATATATATATTTATTGCAGCTTTGATATTTTTACTTGAATATTTCCGCATCACGCGAGCGTTCTGTATTCTCCCATATTGTAAGGTTTATATTGTACGCTCCTTGTAGCGCGCGCGTAGCGAGTAAAATCAATGAAAATTGTATTGTAACCGGTTGAGAAAAATTTCAAAGAAGCAATAAATCACTTATCACACTCGTCGTACAATATGGGAATGATATTTTATTCTCACGCCACATTTTCACTCGCCTTTGGCTCGTGAAAATATTTTGCGTGCTCGTAAAATATTTTCCCATATTGTACTCTGACTCGTGCTATAAGTATTATATATATATATATATATATATAATATATAATAGGTTTGGATACCCAATTAAAAATTTACATGGTGCTGGAGATGATCTGCTTAATTACTATGTGTCGATTGTATAATATACTTATCAATTTTAAGTGCATCATCAGCAGACTTTTTGGTTTGTAAGTGAAGTATGTAATTTACTTGTTGCTATATCTTCCAACATTGAAACAATTTAGGTACTAGTGATAAACTATTAGCAACCACACCTAAAATTAAAAAAGGTCACTTTATAACATTGCCCAATATATGTAGATATGAGTGATGCTGTGTTGAACCACAACGCTATCACAATAGGTACCACACAAGCTATAAATATAGGAAACTCACTTTGGATCCACATTAGCAGTTGCTTCATCTAGTATTAGAATTTTGTTCTTTCGTAAGAGAGCCCTTGCTAGGCATACCAGTTGTCTCTGGCCCACACTGAAGTTACTGCCTCCTTCTAACACTTCTCCATGTAACTGTCCCTCCATCTGACTGACAAAGTCTCTCAGCTGGACTTGTTCTAGAGACTTCCACAACTGCAGGTCTGAATACTCATTGAAGGGATCAAGATTGTACTTGACTGTCCCACTAAATAGAACTGGGTCCTGTGGGATGATGGACATGTTCTTCCTCAAGTCATGGAGGCCAATGGACTGTATGTCTACACCATCAATAGTCACCTGTCCCTCAAACTCGGCCAGTCTATACAAGACTGAAATGAGGGAAGACTTTCCTGCTCCAGTTCTTCCTACGATACCTATCTTTTCTGATGGGTTAACTGAAAAGCTGATGCCATGTAGAACTCTAGGAAGTTCAGGAGAATACTGGAAGGACACATTACAGACATTTATATTGCCTTTATCAGGCCAGCTGTCAGATGGCTTTGACCGAGTAGACTTTGTTTCTAGAGAAGCTTCTGACTCTAAGTGACTGTATCCAATTAGACGTTCTGCGGACACCATCTAAAATAGTCAACGATGAATTTTAACACAAGTATAGTTACATACTGTCTTGGCAAAGCATGAGAAACTGAATCAATTTTAATGATGTAGCAAGCATTATACCACACTAATTACAATTCAATTATTAACTAGTGATGTGCTGAGCGAGTCATTGTGCACCAGTAATTCAAACAACAAGTAGTTGATTTTTACCTTCAAGATCTGCATGCAAACATAACAAAAATGCTATACATGTAATTATTTAGTTTGCCTGAAGTTAATGTTTTATTCACTTAGTAGCCTTGACCACATATTTTAGCTAGCAAATAAGGAATTACTTTCTTACCTAATGTTCAAGCTTGATGTCTCCTACAAAAACTGACTGTGCACTCTATGCCTAGACTTCATACTTCACTCGCGGCTGCTTATTGATCTTCGTCAAACACTATCACTTAGTTACTCTTTTAGCTTTATCTCATTCTTTACATGATTCTATTGTATCCAGTCTGCATTTACCTTATTTTCCTGAGAAGTCATTCTGACTATCAAATGATCAGTAATTCCTGACAAAGAACACTCCAGCTACTTAAAAAGGCAGTTTTTACTGTCGTGACTTGACTATTAATGGACAACGGATTTTTAAGTAAGAACAATACTTTTGTATAGGGTGTACAACTAAACAGTGCACATTAGCCAAGATAACTTACCACCGCCACTAATTCATATAAAATGAACTGTTTGAGACCTAACAACATCAGCAAAATTTAGTTATGGCAGAGACAACCTAATTCAAAGGGATAAACATCTGGTGATACGGGTAACGATTGGTAAACTGAAGGATTCAGTCTTAGTGGAGGGAACGGGCTCAAACTCGAAGCAAGCACAAAAAACGTGAGAGCCAAAGTACAAAATGACATACATACTTCCACATAGTGTCTCGCTTGCTTTGCTCACTTGCCAATTACTTATTACACAGTCCACTACCAGATAGCTCTATGAGGAGAAGTGCATGTCATAAAGTCAGAAAATACTAAATCCTTTAAAATATTGGTACTTTGATTAAATATACACACATAGGTTTCAGCTTTCAGAATTGCAAATCAGTGATAGACCACATTCACCAAATAATTAAGCCACATCTATCTCATTAAATCACTATGAATATAATTAAACCATGTGTTCATTGTGACTTGGCTAATGGTTGAGATATAACTTTCTTGCACTTAGCTAGCAGTCTTCTGAAAATTTAACATCACTACAGCAATGAGTACTGTTCATCTTCACTGACATCTATGATCGACTGACTAAAGGCTGGCTCTCTGGTCAGTGTGCACCTGCTAAGACCTTCTCTATTTGAGCAAGGAAAGCTTAGAAGGCCAGTCAACTGAAAGAGTCTACATAGGAAACCTAAGCTCTTCAACCCCAGCTAGAAACCGATCCAAAGTCAGACAAGAACCAGCACACAATAGACAACTCTGGAGTGAGTTTAGATGCATTGATTGATTTCGTGTTGTTGATTGGCTACAAGAAAAACAGTTTAAAAAAAAAAGCATATCTGGTTTTAGGTGACACACAATAGGCAATTAGTGCTCCCTGAAGGGGCCAAATTCATTGACTGTCACAGAATTGGAACCTATATATACTGTATATGACAGGTTTTAGGACAACCTGATTGGACACAACACACATCTATTGACCTTTTGGAGGTTAAGTAAACAACAACAAAATAGGTTGATAAATTAACTTAGATTTATAAACCTAACAATGAATACTGAAAGTACTTCTTCCTTTCATAAGTGCCAACGTGTTTTTCTTTTTCTTTTCAAACGAATGTATAACTTGTAAGAGTACCCATTGTCAAATTAAGGTATTTGTACTTTTACCAACTTTATTACAAATTGGCAAGTACTTGAGAGTGGCTGAATATATTTCAAGATACATTGTCTATGTCTGCCCAGTCATGCTAGTTTCAGTTTTAGACTTAAGCATGTTTCAAGTAATGGGTGTGGCACAGAATATACTTAAACTCACAAGATTTTCCACTTCAGCACTTTGCCGTACTGCGTACTGAAGCAAGCCAGAAAGTGAAATGGCATAAGTAATGCTTAGTCCAACCAAACTTAGATCACTCACATCTAAAGAAAGTAAATAATGTGGTAATCAACACTAATCACAGTATAAAATGTTCTTTCTTACAAGAGACCAACCCAATAGACATAAAAACAAACGTAGACACAAAAAAGGCGCTAAGTATGTCCACTCTCATTCCAAGCCAACGTGTGGTTATCAGGTACAAGTACCATGCCTGCAACAACAACAAAAACAAAAACAACAACAACAGCAATAATGATAGAAATAGCAATAACTAGCTATAATATTGTTACCTGACTGTGCTGGTTGTGGAATTCATGGAATAATTTCAAAGCCTCGCTTTGTTTCCTAAATGCTCTTATGACAGGAAGTCCTTGAAGAGTAGTAGAAATATGAGAATACACTGGACTACGAGCTACATACAGTGAATGGGACAAAGCACAAGTACCCGACAAGCAGATCATGACATTGTACTTCTTACCTAGTGCTTCAAGCCTTTTTACTTCTCTGGAAGTTTTCAAGTAATACCATCGAATGAACAGCATGAAAATTAACATTACAAGGACTGGAAGAACAATCCAAGGATTGGTCACCAGTGTGGTTAAAAATATTGCTGCACATCTAAATAACAACTAAAGTAGGACAATTAGTAACAAATAAACGACACCAGTTTTACTCACCAGTATGAATTCACAAAACACATAAGGCATTAGGTCATCAAGAAATCCTACGTCTTTAGAGAATCTGTTCAGTACTCGACCTAAATTTAACAAAAATACATAGTACTAGTAATTAGGCACATACTTAGCTTGAAGTAAGTTAATCAAGACAAAAAAAATGAGTGAGAAAACCAGATAATTAATATATACTGATGCAGTATACATGAAAGACCATGATTTTAAAAATTACCTGGACATATTTTAATGAGATAACTACATACAGCAAACCTTAGCACAATCATTTTGATACCTATGGGATTAGTGTCAAAGAAGAGCACTGGTGATCGAAGGACAGCTCCAAACATTCTGTTGTGAAGAACTCGAGAGGCATTAACACACACATAGATAAAGCCTAAAGCTCTTGCAAATGAAGCAAAGATGGTTGCTATTGATAATCCAATGAAGATATTAATTCTATCACTTGTATCCAAGGAGCATAGAGCAGAAGAATTTTCCAGTGAACAAACAGAATTGTTGAGATCACCAGAACCAAGTTCAAACTCAGATGTTTCACACAACGCCCTACAAAATAACGTCATTAATACACAAAACTACTAACTAATTAAAAAACGGCATACCAATCTGATAACCACCACTCGGACACTACAATTCCAGCCTGGTACAAACAAAATCAAAAGAAATATTTGAAATCATAAGTCATAAATAAATACAAAGCAACATACAAAATTGAAATTTGGAATGTTAACCATATAAATTTTTCACAAATACCACACAAATTGTTCCTAAGCAGCATAGAGTATATTTATGCAATTCTAAACCCCACCCAGTTGGACATCTAGTCCAAACTCCAACCCCTTTGTGAGAAAATATAGCATTAGACAACAGTTTTAGAAGGCAAAGCAGGAGGATTTGCATCAGGATTAAGAAGTTATACTGGACTCTTAATTAGCTAACTAGTCAGACGATATCCCTGTTTCTTTAAATAGTCATTAATTTTAAGAAAAAGTTTAAATAGCAATTTAATATTCTTGACAGTTCAACAGTGATAGGGTTAAGAGAGAATATCCATTGGCTACAGCAACATATAATAGCATAGCACACAATAAACCACAATTTAGGAATAGGTGACAGCATGATGTGGAGGTTGATGGCAAAGCCCAAAAACAGTGTAAATTTTGTACTGACTAAACGATGTGGTGCAATCAGCTTGTCCTACAGTCTAGGCTATAAGAAACACATCAAAATTAATTTTTGATTGGACAGCTTACTTATTCACCTCCTAGGAGGTGGCTATGAAATATATTCACCTCGAATTAAGCAATCTGACTGAACGGTTAGAACGTACGATGGTAAAATTTTTACATAAGCCTCAAACCTCCTTATAAGACTATGACCACTCTTGGCTGACTTATGCTAATCTGAGTGTGATAATTACTCAGATGACTAATTAAACCTATTCACATAAAGATGCAATTATAAAGATAAGATGCGTTATTACTAAACTAACTAAAATTTATCCCAGACTATTAATTCATCATATATCCTTACCTCCCCCAGAAATACGACTATAAAGACAATAACTGAAGTAATTGATCCACCAGCTTGGAATAACTGAAGGTATATTTTGCTAGAGAGTCTTCCTTGCTGACTTTCTTCAGGTGGCTGAAAAATATAGTCCTATAAGTAAATAAATAAATATGCACCAATAAAAGCATATCAGCTGATGGTGAGTATTGCAGTGGGCAAGCAAGTCAATTAAAATAACCAGCAAGTCTAATTAGTAAAAGCATATCAGTTGATGGTGAGCTATTGCAGTGAGTATTTTCCAGAAACTTACGTAACTGCAAAATTTATCACTCGTAAAAGTAACCTAGCTGTAATTTATTAGTTTTATGGCCAACCTAATATACTTGATCTAAATAATGACTCCAGCTTTGGACATACCAACTGAAATAAACTACAACAAACGTACTGCAGGAAATTCTTCGCCTATATGAAGAGAATGCATTGACAGTGAATTGGATATAGATGGGACATCAAAATGAGAAGAATCACTGTCTAAAATTCCACTTAATTGCTGATTGCTATTCTTGGACAACGGGGAGCTTGGCACGTGATTTAATGACATTGCCTCATTCTCTGAATATAAATCTTTAACAGCTGCATTTTTCCTGCTTCTAATGTTAACATCTAATAAAGGGAAAAAAATTGCATGAAACTTGAATAATGTCAACCAATTATGGTATTGCCTACCAATTGAATTGCTTCTCTTTGCTTCTCCAGCAGAGATAAGCCCAAGTAGTTGAGTCGTATCATATCCATCAGTTACTAATTCAGAAAATGAGTTATATGCCTCTACTTTACCCTTAATAAAAACACATGGATACCAGGAATAAAAACAGTAACAACTGACACAGGGAAACGAACTATCAAATAAAATAAAGACACATACATCTTTCAACACGAGTAGTTTGTTGGCCAACATGGCAAAGTGCACCTGATGAGTGGCGAGAACCACAAGTTTATCTTTGAGCAGATCCTGTATACAACTAGAGACAAAAACAACAACAACAGCAACTAGTGGTGTGCTTTAGCACAAATGGCGAGTGAGCTAGCCTGCATTAACATTCAGCGCGCATGCGTGAGAGGGTTAACACAACATTAACACTGTTTGTTTGTCTGTCTGTCACGTTCTGATTTTGGAGATTACTGACAATTAACCGTTGATTTAGGTATCAACTTACTCAGAACAAAGATTTAGGACCTTTCATTGTGCTACTTTTTTTTTTTTTAATTTCGGGCTAATTGTTGAGAAAACGCAAATCTTTCAGCTAATTGTAATAGTTAGGTAGTGTTTAGTAGTGCTGAGGGTTCGTACTTTTGGTGCTTCATTTCAGTAGTTGTTAAAATTGAAATGTGCCAACTTGACTTACACATTCAAAGACAACTAAGAAAATAGTGCTGTTAGGCCTGCTATGTATTCATAAATAAAACAAACTGTTAAGGCGTTTAGGTCTGCTCCAATTAGCTTGGACACGCAACTCACTGCTCACCAGATCCATTCTTTATTTTATTAAGACGCTTTACCAACTTATGCAACTATGGTGCAGAAAAAAATTAATATGAATAATAATGATAATAATAATAATGCACATACTATAAATAAGCAAAAAAACAACAAAAAAAATTAAGAATAAGTAAACACCATGGATCTCAATTGTATAACCCCTGTAATTGTCTCGCTCACTTTGCTCGCTCGCCAATAAAACACACACAATATATTGAAGCATTTAAGCTGAATGTGAATAGTGGTGATATTAAAGATGGGATCACCCTACTGGCTCCTGGAACTTCTGTAACATAAAATAATACTGTTCAATATTCCATCTGAAAATATATGCAAATAGTAAAGGGTCTTTAATAGTATTATTACTTGATGATAGTATTTTACACTACAGTTTCTAGAAAATAATTGTTCAGTTCCAAACATATTCCAGCAAAAGTAAACTTTCACCTGTTAAAAATGTGTTTTCCCACAGCACTGTCTACAGCACTCAGTGGGTCATCCAGCAAGTAGATGTCTGCATCTCTGTACACTGCCCGTGCTAAGTTGACTCGTGCCTTCTGACCACCACTTAGAGTCACTCCCCTTTCTCCAACTAGAGTCAAGTCTCCATTTACCAAAAGCTCCACATCCTAAATGAGATTACATTTATTTAAATAAGTAGCTCTCCAGGATATACTAGCCAGCCGACCTTATCCAGAGCACAAGCTCTTAACACTCTTTCATAACGGATTCTGTCATAATCTTGTCCGAAGGTGACATTTTCTCTAATAGTAGCTGAAAACACCCACGGCTCTTGTGACGCATATGAAATATGACCATTAACGTTTAAAGATCCATCACACAGTTGAAGTTCACTCAATAAAGTCTGAAGAAGAGTTGACTACAATAAACAGATACAGACTTGTGAACAATAACACTAATACAACTCAGATGAGGTAAAGTATCAGCTCCATATGATTATTAACTATATAATAACTGTACTTCAGCGTACTACTGAAATAAGAAAAAGAACACCCCCACAGAGTCTACAACTGCTATATTATTATGGTTAACTTTACTATTACTACTACTACTACTACTATTACTAGATGACATACTTTACCAGACCCAACTGGTCCAACAACTGCCAATAGATGGTTTTCCTGAAAGCATAAGAGCCTGTAATTAAGTCCGATAGAACAGACACTGATCTTACATACCTGGTTCACTGAGAAACTAATATTGCTTAGAGTTGGCACATAATCTGAACTGTTCCAAGATACTGAAATGTTATTAGCAACAATTTCAGGAGGTCCTAAATGTACATTATTAATTTATCTGTATAATATTGTCTACATGTAATGGATTTATAACCTGTTATAGCTTGGTCTTCTCTGCACTTGCAATCATCAATTTCCAACAGTTTCTGAAAATATCCGCAGAAATACATTTGTTTTACAAAGTAGCTAACTCTATTTGCCAAATATCTCATACAGCAGAGAACTTATAATGTACTACCTGAGCCATTGCGACTTGATTTCATTATGTCAACAGCACATTGCACTATTTAACCAATTCAAGCTACATTAATATTTAATTAACCTGTAACCTCCTAGCAGCAACTTGTGCCTCCACAATACCCAAGATATTCTGGACAAGAAAATGGACTGACGTTAGACGAAGAGTGATTAACAAGGATATAGTTGTGAAAACTTTCTTTGAACTCAACTCTCCTCCATTGGCAACAAATATAGTAATAGTAATAACCATCACTATGTTCACAAAGACGATCATGAAAGCCAAAGCTGCACCTCGGATGAATCCCGCATATAAAATAAGTGTGGACTCTTTCCTAAATAATACAGTAGCAATAATAATAATAATAATAATAATAATAATTATTATTATTATTATTATTCTTGGACTTTCAGAATAAGACAATAGTTTACCTTCTGAGATGAGCTATGGCTCTCTTGAAGGCATACTCCCAAGCATACATTTTGATGACTCTAATTCCAGTGATGACTTCATTCATGATTCGCACTCTGCTGTCTGTGAGTTTGGCCGACTTCAACCTGATGTGTGAATAGGAAATAAAAGTATGACTCTTACAATAAGTTGTAATTAAACAAACTCGATGCAGCTAACAACCCTTACCTATTTATAACACAAGTTTACAACTCAGACTGAATGTGGTACATGTGAGATTATTATTGCCAAATGTAAGTCAGAAGACATGTTTCTATTCTATGCGATTCAGTCACTCTCAGCCTAAATAAATGCAGTTAGCTTCCTGTGTAGCTATACTACTTGAATAGAGAACACTGCTTTAATTTGAAGATATTGTTCAATAAATTTTATGGTTTTATGGAATAACTGCTATGCATCTGTAAAGCGTAAATCCTCACTGTAATTAAAAAAAATTAAAAAAGACTTCAAAGTTAAATGTAAGTGGCTATGACTTGATAGTATTTATTTGTTCTTGCACTTTATAGCTGAGAAAGAGTGCCGAGGGCTCAATTTGGTCTATGCAATCAAAATATGTTGTACAGTCATGATGAAAGACATCAGCTTTGTAAGAGAACTGGAAGTTAGTTATATGTGCTCAGGTCGATACTCACTTAGCCTTGAGCTGGCTACATCACTCAAAGAATTTGACATAGTGAAGAAAGTTAAACTGTTGATGCAGCCTGTGAGACATTAAGGGTGCTCACACATCCGGTTACGCGGTACGCCCACACAAATCAATTAACTGTTGCTATGGAAGGTAACTCCGATTCTATACCTTGCAGGTCCACGCTGCCCGGGGGATCTCTGAGACCCATCAACTGACAGCCAACTGATCAAGAATGACTAACACACAAACGGAACTGCAAGAGTTATGAAGCCTCAAAGTCTCAAAAGTAAACGCCACTATTTGGAAACAGAGGAAGACTACGGAAGCTGGAATTTCGTCCACCGCTTGCTATAGCTAATTGTTACAAAGTTGTCGTTTTTGTTTTTCTCATTTCTATTTTGTTTTATATTTATTCACATTTTCACGTGATTTTTTTTCCAGTCGGGTCACGACTGTACACTATATTAAAAAACTAAATCGACAACTTTAATTACCTTGTTAAGTTATGCCGCAGTACTAAATATGAAAGACTAACTCTTCGTCCTTCTGGACTTGGACTGCAAAATAGATTCCAATTGTCTCGCACTTTTTTGCTACTGTGCAATTTTCTAGCCCCGCCCTCCATTAGCCGAGTTAACTATACTTACCACGGTCTGCCAGGAAGCTCTTATCTATGCGCGGGTATTTAAGGTCCGCCCTCTACCTCTACAACTCGGTGGTTTCGTGGTTTATTGCTCAATTAAGCCGCACGCGAGCGTTGCTATGTGCCAGCACCCTTAAGTCCCACAGGACAAAGGGCAATGTTAAAGAACTACTTGATAGCTTTTCATACCCCAAAAGACTTGTGAAGAAAGTAAATTTAACAAAACTCCAGTTGAGAGCTCTTGTGATTTATGGTATAAAACGTATTATGACCAGAAAAGGGTAAGACTTGCCCTAATGGCAAGTCTTACCGTAAGCACACATTGCCAATTTCTTGATGCTTTTTTTTGTATATATATTGTATCTCCTGAAGGACATTTGGTACAAAAGATAAGTTGATTAAGCTATTCTTATTTATTATTAATACATATGGTTTGAATGCTAACTTCTGTAAATATTGTTACTATTATTTCTACATACCTTAAATAATTGAAGAGTCTAGCTAATATGACTTGAAGAGGAACCAGCAAACACACTATTCCAGTTATGATAAAAGTGTAATAGCCAAACTCTAAGTAGATGAGATATGTGACTACCACCACATGAATGGGTGCTATCCAGAAAGTGTGGATAAAAATGAAGGCCTACAGAGAACACCATTGGATACTACAGAGTAAGGATTGCCTATCACTTACCAAATCAAGTCGCTGCACATCATTGGAGGCCAAGTTGACAATATGGCCGATGGAGACTTGGCCTACAGTCACTTGACTGAGAGAGAGAATCTTCTGGTAGATGGCACTTGTCATGACTATCCGAGAAATCATGCCATTCTTGTGCGCAAGTAGGAAGGTGTGTCCATGTATTAAGATTAAACTGAAGGAAAATGCTGAAAGAGCTGTACATAAAATGACGAAATTTCACAACAGTTCGAATACCACAACACAACATTAAATGTTTCATTTCTGGAAATGGAATGCCACTCTCCCTAAAGCAGCCTCATTTATTTTAAATTATTGGTGAGTAAGCAAGAGAAGCAAAATGAGACATTGCAATGATGTACAAGGTTGAGACAACAGTCAGTATAAAAAATACATAGGTGTTTATTTCGAATAAGGCAAGACAGTATTCTGAGGTAATTAATTTCATTTGTGATTACTTCTTTGGCAGCACAAATGAGGAAGAAGGTGGAGAAGGGATATGTACTATTCTAAAAGTTAAACCTTCTGATACTTAACTATAAATATTCACTTAATAATATTATTTCTTATCACAATTATATTTTTGTTTTTACTATACACGAATCTCATTCCATAATTCCTGACTTACTTCTAACATTGACAAACTGCATCTAATCACTAACGTTACATGTATCACTCCAAGTTATGTTGTACTTTTCCTCACTTTATTCTTCATTCTCATTTCCCACTTTTAAGTTTTATAATAGCTGTCCTAATTAGCTAGCACAGGAGACTTATTCCTCAAACAAAGCCTAACATTTGAACAGCAGTAATAATACATTACAGTAGTTAGCATTTACAAGGAAACCTAACTAACTAATTAGAGTGTCCTTACCTGCTCCATAAATGTAAGCAGTATTACTTATACTCTGTCGACCTGATTCTGTAGTGTTAGCTCCTACATTGTTCACACATATTTCAGTATCCGCAAACTCATTCACAAGATAGCCAAGTAAGACTGACTGAGACACAAACACTGCAATCTATAGAGTACAAATGTAAAAATATAAAATAAAACCAAGTTTAGTACAGTATAAGAGGTTTCTAGGGTTGGGAGGTTTCTTGAAGTTGTAATCAAAATGATAATCATGGGGGTTCTAGTTATCAAACTGTTTACAAAGAGAATGTCTTTCCTAGGCAAGTTTGAAAAAGCAGCAAGCTTAAAATTATTCTTTGATACAAAACAAAATGACAATATACAGTGCAATCATACTGTGAGAAATGCATGCCTAGGAAAACAAATTTAAAGAAACTTTTATACACTCTGTTAAAAATATCAAATGAATAAAACATTTGCTAATTTGTAAGTGTGGATAAAAATCTACTGTCAGTGAAAAAAAAGTAAATCGTGGAGGAATGAGGAAAAACCAAAACAAAACCGACAAGTAGGAGAGGGAGATTATTTTTCTGATTTTTTTAGCACCTGACATTCACACAATAGACCCAGACACAATTAATATGCTAAAAATAATTGACACATTATTGGGCCTTGAACACACAAATTATTAATTGTGCTTGCACATGTGAGCCAAAGATATCAACAAGATCTTTCATAGACATCAAGAAAAAGATTCAGATTAGAAAGACAAGTCCCTGGCCAAGTTATATAAGCAAGCCAAGTGATTCACAATATTTCTGTAAACAATATTATAGATATGCGCTTAGGCTTCTTAGAGCCATAATAAAAGTAAGCCCCTCCTTGTCCAACAGGGTGAAATACCTCTAAAAAAAGCATTAGCCCTTGAATGAATAACTTGCGCCAGAAACACTTCATCACTGCTATTAAAAGTCGAGGCTTCTTTCCTTTCTTTCGTCTCTCCACCTCATTTAACCAGTGCCTAAACACAGAACAAAATTAAACAAACAAATAAATGAATCAATCAGTTTCCTGTATGACCAAGTAGGATGCATAGTGTTGATTGCCATGTATTCATAATGTATACAATTAATCAGAAAACAAGTAAGAACATTTGCAATAGATGAATTATAGTGGCTGAGTTTCATGCATTCAAAAGACATAAATAATTCATCTATTGTGTGCTTGTCTGCCTACTCCTCTGACTATCTGCTTGTATGTCCTGAATATGTCCGACATTTAGTACGTACATGAAGACGAAACACAAACTACAGTAAAACTTCTATTAACGACCTCTCTGAGAAGTGACCGACCTCTCTGGACAGACCAAATCATGCGCCCCAGATTGCAACTTCAACAAATATAGTGCATTTAGAACCTCCGAGAAGCAACCACCTCTTATTTCCGACCAGCGACCAATTTCTCGGTCCCATCTTGCTCAAAATACATACATTCGCCTTTCTACGAGCGACCAAAGACCACACCTACTGAAAATTTGAGAGACTGCGGCCACGTGTAAGCTAACAAAAAAAAAGAAGCATATTACACTACTTCTACAGTATCCAATTTTGTCTGGGACAAAAAAGGTCTTCGCTAAATCTCGCTGAAAGTTTGATTCTTCTATTTCAATCTTCATCTGAAGAAAAATTGCAGGAAATAATATGCACAGGACAGCAAGTGCTACTAGGAAAAATCACCTGGCTTGTTACCAAAATAAAGACTGGTGTGGTTTGTTGCCAATACCGACTCAAACAATCCCCTTATTCTGGAAAATTTACTTTACAGAAAATTGCATCTCCAGTAGCAGTAAATCCTTATCAAAGTAGATAAATGTGGTGGAGAAATAGCTAAGTTAGCTACCAGTAGCCACAAGAAGGCAATTGAGACTTCAGAATAAAAAAAAATTCTTGTAAGATGCTTGTCATCAGGACACCATTCAGATAACCACAATTAGACATGCAACAATTAATGAATGTATTCTTAATTCATGTTCCCTAACTCTTTCTCACAAATAAAGACATTTACAAAAGAACCTCTGAGAAAGGACCAACCTCTGAGAAGAGACCAGAAGTCCTGTCCCAATGTGGTCACTATTCGGAGGTTTTACTGTAAAACTCTCTTTTCAAATTATGGTTTTCCCTCCTACTTTGCTGTTCCTTTTCTAGTACATGTCTGTTACGTCAGGTAAGCTCCCATAGTTTTTGTCCTACCTTAGTGCTTTCCTATTGCCATTACCAAAAATACTTGATTTAAGCAAATCAAGCTGATGACCTTTTACCAAACGCTATTCATAAATACAACTCTATATTACATCATTGCTATTTTGCTATTGTGTTATTGTTAAGCCAAAAGGCTATTTTAAAACTCCTTGTACAAAATACTACAGTATTTTATTATTTGGCATGATTGTTCATGCAGTCAGGATTTCATACAGAGTGAGAGAGAAACTAGGACTTCCCACTCCCTAAGAATTTTAGATATAAGTTTTTAATGCATGTCATGTGTTTCCTCTACTGGAGGGTGACACAAAACTAGAGAAAAAAGAAAACAGTTGAAGATTGATTCAAGGATAGAATGGTAGAGTTGGAAATACAATTAATGCTATGAAGCCATGTTAGATAATGGAAGTATATTCTTATGGCCAAAATAGTCTGCTACTGGATAAAAGAGGCAAGATTAACATTATTTTTGAACACAACTGCTTTAACTTCAGAAAGATTTTGTTTATAGTTATAGGTACAGTGTATATTTCGTTATAGGTCGAGTGAACAGTACAGTCTATGAGTCAATTTTTCATACTTCATGTGGTTAAACCCTCATTTGAGTTGCAAAATTTAAAAAAGAAGCAACAATCATATTTTAAAAACTTTTGAACTGGTTGCACTGTCATTTAGCCAAATATAACATATGAAAGGTGATATTACTCCCTCATTAAAAAACAAAGAAAATTTTCATGCATACACCAGACCTTATTGTTTTGTCACTGTGCTACATAGTGAAATTGCTTATCCTAATAGAACTATTGTTTGCATACACCCACTTCCACAAATAAACACACAAACATACTACATCTGCACACAAATTAACTCTCAAACATGCACACTGAGGGTTGACCAAAAACGTTTACTTATAATTCTTTGTGATTTTAGGTGCAGGCATTTATTTCAATGAATGCTAAAGATATACACACACGCATGCATACCTAACACACACGAGTAAAGTAAAATGAAGACGTTAATAACATCGAGTAGCAACTACACTTTCAGTCCAATCATTGATTAACAAATAAAATTCTCTATTTCATCATGATGATCACGAATCTTTAATTACCTGTTAAAACGATGGAGAAGTTTCTCAGAGTCAGTTTCTCTCGGATGGACATATAAATCATTCTGCTTCAAGGGACGATGACATCCTAACCAAAACAATGGCTCTGCCCATCTAAAAATTCAATATATTGTGATACATTTTCACTGAATGACTCAAGGAGCCCTACTAAGGCGTCCCAAGTAGCATAACTACTGTTTTTCCTTTCTTTTCTGAAATTAGTGGTCACGTTTCTAAGGAAATTACCCATGAAACTACAATATACACTTGGAGTGTAGTCACTCTATGCCTATATAGTCTCGCGTAGCCAGATCTTTTACCAATCGCTACGTGGGAAAAGGGTCTGGTAGACTGACATTGAGCAGTTTGTTCTTGCTTAGTCAACAAGTGGTTAACTGTGGTTCAATTAGTGTGGATGTAAATCGTTAAATATTTTCAGGCGCATGAATTGTTGAGATCAGTAGGCATAGAGCCGTGACTATGCTGGGAAATGCTGCCGGTTAAAATTTAATGGCACTGATATTGATTCTTGGCTAGCATTATTCACCTAGCATGACAAAAACCTAAGGTACCATGACAATGGCCCGTGCACAAAGCAACAACTGTATCATACTGCTAAGCGAAACTTACAACTGCAGATATCTTAAAAAGGCTAGTCCAAGTTACTGCTTAGCATAACTAATGACATCATCTAAAGGAAGAGTTTTGGCACGGCTGTTGGAGAGTTCTGCACAGAAATACTACACACGCAAACGTTTGAATAGTCTTACGTCACAGGATATTACGTCACCTATTGTTTGCGGTCTCCCCAATTAGCGAGGGGAATTGAACAAACTGCTCAATGTCAGTCTACCAGACCCTTTTCCCGCGTAGCGATTGGTAAAGGGGCTGGCTACGCGAGACTAATGCCTATAGCACATTGAACTTTGGATTGGTAGAAATATGAATAATTAGCAAATGAACTTGGAAACTCTGACTTGTTAAATCAGTAGTAAATTAGCTAGTGTTGTTCCATTGCCAAGACTTTCCTCAGCAAGGCTATATCAGATACTCTAGCTCATCAGTTAACTGCTAGCTACTCACATCCAATCCAAACAACTTACATCAGAAATAACCTTGAAATTACATTTGCAGCGGTTCTAGGGTCTTTAGGCTTCTGACTGGGAAATCCAATGGTACCAAGAGTATCTTCCTTCCACTTAGAAGTGTTCTCTTCCCCATCCTTAAGGGTTGACATAATAGCTACTGACCCGCGAAAGAGCTAGGTGTGACTGATGGATATCCACGTCACCAACCCACATCTGTTCACAAATCGCCCCGCCCCTCCTCCTAATAAACAGCCACCCGCGCGGTTAAATTTCGAATGGCAACTATGGAACGAGAAGCCCCGCGACCTTCGACCTCGGTGGCCAGCAGCCACAGAACTTAACTGACCGCACCATAATGGAGTTAGTGGGGCCTTCAATTTCTTCTGATACTGAGGTTGTGTAAATATTCTTATTACATGCTTTACATACTATTCATTCTTGTATATCAGTGATATCAGTATCATAATAAGATTTTATTAGCTAGCTACAATTATTAGCTGTAGTCTTTGTTGTTAAATACGTATTTGCCTGTAGGGCCACTTGTGTACCTTTCCTGGCTGCAACAAAAAATATTCCAGACTCTATCGACTAAAAACTCATCAAAATAATATTCATGGTATTAAAGCGATCTACAATGTACCCGAAACTTTCAGTGTCCATTCAGCTGTGGGGATCTTAAGTTGTTTCGAACCAGTACTGAGCTTCTTCATCATTGTGAGGAGTATCATGATGATAAATTAAGCAAGCATGACACTTTCATGCTTAGCTAACTATAATGGTTGCTTCTTTTTTTTCTAGGAAGTAAAAACATTGCATTTTTAAATCTATGACTGAATTTAACAGCTGGAAAGAGATGGAAGAGGAGGCGACTTATACAGCTTATGTAAAAACTCAACAAACATACAAGCCTTCAGCATTAGGTTATTTACTGTGCATGTTGTTATATTATCTCTGATTGACATAATACACCATTACATAGATATTGTAGCTTGTTACTACTTCATTTGCTGCTGAAATGGGACTCATCATATAAATACGTACAGACAAAAGAAAAACAAGTAAATTGCGGCATCACCAGAAAGAATCCAGGAAATTAGACTAGACCTGCATTTCCAGAATGTTTACTGATGAATATGAAGATGGTAGCATTGTTGTGCGATATATTTCAGCTCATACAGGTCACGAGTTTGGGTCCCAGGAATTAAAGTGCTTACCACTTCCAGCAAGTACCAAGGAAGAAGTGGTTCTGAAAGTCAGCACATGTATTCCATCTGACAGGATATTACAAGGTAAAGGTGAATACAAAAAACAAATTACCATATCAGAGCCGTAGAAAGCTATTTTAAGTTGATCTGGCCAGGATATGTATGCGTTCCTGTTATAGGACACACCCAGAAATTAATTAGCATATGCATGTTTGTTAATTTTTTCACCCTTAAGTCATCAGTGTCTTCAAACTCACTGAGGAAGATCACTGAATAGTGATTGAAACGTCTATTATTTATCACGGCTGGTGTAGTTTCTAATAATACAATGATAATAATTAGTTGTTAAAAAGTGTTACTCCTACACACAATACATACATAAATTAATACCATTTTTACATGTATAACCTTGTACTATTAAAACACATTCGGTCATTTCAAGTTTAAAACTATAATTTGTTAAAATTATTAGTTATGCTTAAATTTCATTAAATGGTCATGAAATGTTTACATAATGTAGCTACATTCATTTTCAGAATTATTTTTAGCTTGATTACCTTTGTAAGCTTTTGTAACTGGGAAAGTTATTGTTGTGTCTAGGCGTACCTAACTAGTGCTGAGGGTCTGCATTTAAGTGCTCTACTTATATCATAAAATGAGCATACCCTAATGAAGCAGTGGCAGATGCTGTTCAGTTACACCTAGTCAATTGTAACTTAAAAATATTAAAATATAAACTTATAATATTGGCAGCAGAACTGTATTTTGGAATGAAATTTGTTAACTTTTTATGTTCCATTAACATCAACATGTACTATTGTCACAGACATAGATCCACATACGTGCACGTGAACAAATTGAAAACATTCACTATGTTATATAAGCGGACTAGTGTGCCATGGTATTATTCTAGTGCAGTGCAGTTTGAGAAAGGTACATTTTGGTAATTATATATACTCATTAATAAGATACTTAGATGCAAGTCAATTTAAACTTTAGGATTGCACAGTTTGAAACAGGTTTGAAAAAATAATAGCAAGATTAGTGATTGTGTCTAAAAACTAAGTTAAAGCATTGATCAATATTGTATTTGTATACATATTTATATTTTATAATGCTGACACAAGCTATACATTCGCCATATAAAGAAAATGCAATTTGAACTTTAAAGCATCAAAGTGAAAGTTGATGACAGAATTATTAAGCATCATGAAGATGATGCTTCCTCAGTTTCTATGATGGTGGCAGAATTACAACAAGAGGCGTATGATCCGATTTTGGAACACAAAGGAATTTGAACAAAGGAGAGAAAATATTGACAACAGAAGTGCGGCGGGAGATGCTGTAAAGACAGGAACCGGTGAGACCGGAGTCACAAGGAAGGCATGGAAAGTGCCAGTTACCAGTACTACAAGGACCGGAGATGCTAATAAGGTTAAAAGTAACATGACACATACAAGGAAGGAAAATGAGACATCAAAAGATGAGAAGAAAGCTGAATCAACACGAACATTAATACAAAGAATGAAGGCAATGAAAGCATCTAAAGTTAAAAAAAAATCAACAGAAGCTGTTAATTCAAGCAAAGGAGAAAGACTTGCTCATGCAAAGGAAACGGATTTAAAAGTACCAGAGACAGAGAAAACAAACGAGATGGAGGAATCACCCAGGATTGCAGCTGTTAGATTAGAAAATGAGGGAAATAAAAACAAAGTAGACAAGAAACTATGGAATGCAATATTGTGTGGATTAAGAAATAAGACAAGAAACTTAAAACTACATCTGGATAATAAATGATCTCTATAGCCGGAGAAAATGCTGAAATATTTCTAAATAATATTAATTCTTACAATGTCAACTTTGGAATCTAAAACATGTTATCTATACATTTAATTACATTGAAATGAATTAAAGTAAGCAAAATATAATTGCTGTCGGTTTGCTGGCTTGCCGTTTGGCATGTCACAAAGTGCTCTTATTCAGACTTGGGATTAGAACACTCAACATTCTTTTAAAATAGAGAATACCGAATAATTACATAAAGGAAAATTGTAGCCAAATGAAAAGTATGATTTTTCATGTAAGATGTCATAAATGTAAGATATATGTGAAACTTTGTATGCAGAAATGATGCAATGTAGCCAACAAAAAAAATGTCCTATCAGTTTCATGCAGCCGGAAATCATAGTCTTTATCCCGTGTGAGTGAAAAAACAAAACAAACAAACTCCACACAAGGTGGCATCTTTTATTGCTGTTTGTCTGTCAAGCGATTTGTAAATTTTCAAGCATAAAAAAGATTAAGCCCTTTTCTTTGAAAATCATGGAATTAAAAAATAAATAAATAATTAATACAAGTAATAAATTACTTGGTGTGAGGCAGAAAAGTTTAACTAGCTACGTGTAACAGTAAAACATGCTTTAATACATCAGGTCCATTACAAAGCAGTGACTAGCATAACACCAGGAATGTCATTTTCTGGATGTCTGTCAGTATTGAGTGCCATTTGACGTAACTTGTGGGCATTTTCAGGTCCAGTACTGTCCACCATTTGAGCGAGTTCAGATTGTTTGTCATTCATGAGATTGAGAGGAGTATCCAATTCAGCAACATGTCCATCTTTCATCACCTGACAACATTCAAAAAATGAAAATATATAGGTTCAATATGATCTTGAGTTGATCATAGAGAATGATTATTTAGAAGCAATATCATTAACTCTCTTCCGACCAAACTAATATTTTTATGACGAAACTGATACAGTATCTTCGCTTATAAATATTTTATTGCAATTATATATAAGCTAAACTTCCTATAAATAGATAAATAACTGTATGTTATCAAAGTAATTTAAAAAAGTCAATGAAGTTAGGCTATACCATTAGAGTGGTTAGCTTGAAGATGACTTCTTCTGCGGCTGGTTCTTCGTGTCGATACATAGCATTTGATATGGTAAATATGTTTGTAAAAGACTAGTTCAGTGATTGTATAAGTATAGCATGTTTCAAGGTGACTGTTTTGTTTTATCAGACCCAGGAGCTGTTGCTGATGATTCATGCGTGATGACCTTGTGGTTATAGCTGACAGTACTGAAGCTCTAGCTGATGATGAGGCTCTTAGTAAGGATTCTGAAGCTCCAGTTGAAATCTTCCTACTTACAAGGTGCTGATGGTAGTTTTGACTGTGATTTGGAGGATTGAAATTGTCTGAGTTGGTTCATGCAAGGTAGACTTGAAGTAAGAAAATACCTCAAATTCCCCAAGTAGCCAAAATAATATAACACAAAAATAAGCAAAATGTGTGGTTAATTTTGTAACAAAATTATACTATTATCTATGCTGATCAATATTTCTACGTGATAGTTTGCTCTGTAATGCATCATGGGCAAGATATTGAAGTCATAATGTGTACATCTCAACTAAAAATAACATTTACACATGTTTTGATAGTTTTGGGTGAAAATAAAGCAAAAATTGTGGTTTTACCTGATACAAAATGAAACTTCCATTCATGATGAGCAAAAGTGCTATATGTCATTTTGCTCAAAACTAGACCCATTTTAAGATGAAGTTGGTTGGAAGAGAGTTAAACCAGCAAGCCACACAGTGGTGCCTGATGTATAAGTTCTAGACGGATGTAATGGTTAGTATGCACAACTCTGACACTAATGATCACAGGTTCAAGCCTGACATGGATGCTTCTTTCTCTGTTTCTTTTTTTTTCTGGTCAACTACAGAGCAGGTTGAACTTGCATTCAGGTAATACGCTTTACCAACTCTACTCAGCTCATGAATTATTCACGAATAAACGCTGTCGTTTTTGTTACTGAAACACAAACGTATTATTATATAGATGATTATGGAGTATTAGTATGAGTACATGTAATAGCATGGGTAACCGTGCTATTCGGGATTAATAGCACGAGTAACACGATTGAAATAGCACGAGGCGAAGCCAAGTGTTATTTCAATTGCTTTATGAGTGCTATTGACCCCTAATAGCACAGGTTACCTGTGCTATCACTCGCTAATAGTAGGCCAGCTTTTAAAAAGTCTTTTGCAATTGTAGCTACACTGTATCATTCAATTACTATCTCCTTATTTCAGGATTAGCTTCCGCTGGAACTTTCTGTTCATCGTACGACTCCTCCTAATCTGTTGTAAAACATTCCATCTAATATGGGTAGAGGTTCTGTGGTAAAGAAGGACATTGTCTCCAACTAGAAACTACTGGAACTGTACGCTTCCAAGGTTAACGCTCTACGTGTGCGCACTTACCCGTACTATTTCACTTAACTACAGAGGTATTTCACTTAATTACCGAGGTATTTCAATTAGTTATGCGCTATTTCACTTTCCCCGTGCGATTTCAATTGAACAGCGATTTTTCCCATACATTTTTGAATGGGCAACTTACGCGTCGTACTATTATAATACGTATTACATGAGTCAAGTGTGATATAGTAAGCAGATATTTCATGACCAACCTAATTTAGTTTCATGGTCCAAAGAGTCAAGTGAAGACAAAGCCTGAGAGTTGAATGTCTTGCTTATTGGCATAATAAGTGGTTTATTCATTGCTAGATATCTACATTGCAGTAGTTTGTACTAGGGTTGTAACTCAGCTTGTAAAGTTGGTTATGTTAATTAAAAGGGGCTCTCTCATACCCTCAGCTGACATTTTAGCAGCTACTTTGAGGGAATTAACAGTGTATTAGAGGGTAGTGAGCATGCCCCATCCAGGTATGAAGATTACATAAAACTCACCAGTATTCTGTCAGAGTCCATGATGGTGTTCAATCTGTGAGCTATTGTGAGAACTGTGCAGTCTGCAAATGCATCACGAATGATCTCTTGAATAGCTCTATCAGTGCTACAAATTGTAAAATCATATCATTACACATAAAAGTGTCAGTCTGTAATCACAACTTCTATTTAAAATGAATAGTCTCGCTGGAAACCATAAATTACTTTTTTTATTCAGATGAAAAATTAAAAATTTGTGGAAGTATCACATAACTGTAAACCTTTTAGCTAAATATATTGCAAAAATAGTGCAACAAGATACATTGGTAATGAGAATAAATCAATTCTCTCATAATACAAAATAACATCATGTGTTCTAATTACTCAGAGATAATTAATAGCTTTCTATGGTTATTCATAAGCTACTTTTTTATTTATATAGTAATCTTCCAGTTTATTTCTACTGTCTTTGATTGTGTATTATTAGGAAAACCTATTAAAAAATATATAGATGGTCCTATGCACACTTGACTGTAAAAACACTCACTTTGGATCCACATTAGCAGTTGCTTCATCTAGTATTAGAATTTTGTTCTTTCGTAAGAGAGCCCTTGCAAGGCATACTAGTTGTCTCTGGCCCACACTGAAATTACTGCCTCCTTCTAACACTTCTCCATGTAACTGTCCCTCCATCTGACTGACAAAGTCTCTTAGCTGGACTTGTTCTAGAGACTTCCACAACTGCAGGTCTGAATACTCATTGAAGGGATCAAGATTGTACTTGACTGTCCCACTAAATAGAACTGGGTCCTGTGGGATGATGGACATGTTCTTCCTCAAGTCATGGAGGCCAATGGACTGTATGTCTACACCATCAATAGTCACCTGTCCCTCAAACTCGGCCAGTCTATACAAGACTGAAATGAGGGAAGACTTTCCTGCTCCAGTTCTTCCTACGATACCTATCTTTTCTGATGGGCTAACTGAAAAGCTGATGCCATGTAGAACTCTAGGAAGTTCAGGAGAATACTGGAAGGACACATTACAGACATTTATATTGCCTTTATCAGGCCAGCTGTCAGATGGCTTTGACTTTGTTTCTAGACAAGCTTCTGACTCTAAGTGACTGTATCCAATTAGACGTTCTGCAGACACCATCTACAAAAGAAAAATATGAGACTGAATTCTGTCTAAAACTGCTACTGATAAATTTCAACTCACAAGATTTTCCACTTCGGCACTTTGACGTACAGTGTATTGGAGCATACCAGTAAGTGAAATAGCATAAGTAATGCCCAGTCCTACCAAACTAAGATCACTAACATCTGAAAGAATACTACATGGTAAAAACAAATTGTAATTAATATGGCTCCTTACATGAGACCAATCCAATAGACATCATCACAAATACAGTCACAAAGAAAGAGCTGAGTATGTCCACTCTCATTCCAAGCCAGCGTGTCATGATTAAATATAAATACCATGCCTAAAAGAAAAAAATTCATTGCCAAAATATTCAAATTTGTCAGTAACCCAATATTGCACCTATCAATAGAGTCATTTTTGAGGTACCAAAAGAAAAACTAATAGCTAAGGTTACTTGAAAGTATATTTTCTTGCATACATTAGCTGTAAATGGTTTTGTCTTTATTTAATAAAACATCATGTTGTTACACTTCCTCTATACTCAATTCTATGTTATTTGTATATATGTAATACTTGTGTTGCATATACTAACCATGTGAACCATAAGATATAGTAACTATAATTAACGAATTTTTTTTCCATCACAACATATGTAATCATCATGCATTTCAATGTAATATTCACATCCTGTTCACCTATCCCTGTGAACAAATACATGAAGCCCTGCACGTAAGTTTAGATAAAATATCTGCATATTATAGCATATAAGGTAAAATAGAAATTTAGTAACCTTACCTGACTGTGCTGGTTGTGGAATTCATGGAATAATTTCAAAGCCTCACTTTGTTTCCTAAATGCTCTTATGACTGGAAGTCCTTGAAGAGTAGTAGAAATATGAGAATACACTGGACTACGTGTACATAAAATGAATGAAGAACCCCCATTAGTCATTGTGAATGCATTCATAGTCACTAACCTAGTGCTTCGAGCCGTTTCACCTCTCTAGAAGTCTTCAAATAATACCATCGTAATAGTAGCATGAGAGAGAGAATGAGAAGAACCGGAAGAGTGATCCAAGGATTGGTCGCGAGGGTAGTAAAAAAAACTGCCATGCATCCGTAAAAAAACTGAATGAGGACAGTCAGTAAAAGAAATTAATTAAATTTTAATACTACTTACCAGTATGAATTCACAGAATACAAATGGCATGAGGTCATCAAGAAATCCAACGTCTTTTGAGAAACGGTTCAATACACGACCTATATGTGAAACATAATAAATATATTTGCAAAATGTCAGCTTCTACAGTTACATTAACTAACTTTTGTAGTGTAACTTTTTACTATCCTCTCATCTTACCCTTCAACCACTTTTTAAAAAATATTTACCAATAGGGTTGGTATCAAAGAAGAGCACTGGTGATCGAAGAACAGCTCCAAACATTCTATTGTGAAGAACTCGAGAGGCATTAACACACACATAGACAAAACCAAATGCTCTTGCAAAGGAAACAAGAATAGTAGCCACTGATAATCCGGTAAAGATGTATGTTCTATCATTCGTATCCAAGGAGCACAGACCAGAAGAATTTTCCAATGAACAAAAAGAATTGTTCAGATTATTAGAAGATTCAAGTTGTGAAGTTTCACATAAACTCCTATCAAAAGTAAATCCACTCATAGACTGAAGTAACAATAGAGGATAAAAGTACATACCAATTTGATAGCCACCACTCTGACACCACAATTCCAGCCTATAAATAGTAGGACAAAAAGTGATGACTAAAATATGTTAATGAACTTTACAAATAGAATAATACATTATACTCAGCCATGTATTCTAGTGGATTGATATGCAGCATATTTACTAAAAGGAGGGCATTACTTTTGACTAACTATATAGGCAGGTAAATAATCAGGAACAAGCATTTATCTATGATGTTATAAAAACCGCTTTTAGACATATTTCACCTGATGGTGCGTGCTATATAGCACTTTGATATTTAATTACTAATGTAATAAAATTAGCAATTTATACAGTGCTTCCAGCTTAAAGAGTGGATTTTTTTAGCTTTCTGGTTAAGGTTGCTAATTCTGCTATAATTTCTCAAGTATGTGTAATAGAAAGCTAAAAATTTGTATTATTATACATTAATGTCATATTAACATACAGACAAAACAATTTTGTGGGTTTGTGGTTATTTTTGTGGTTATAGGTGATGGAGCTGGGAGCTTCAAGACAGTGAATTTGGAAGTGTTTAAGCTGAAAAAAGAGAAATTATTTTTCCTTATCTCTATAACTTGGTATACTGATACTTTAATACCTGAAGTTTCATATGAGCCTGATTTTGTGGGCACACGAAATTTGAATCTCGAAATATTTTAAATTTTAAGAAAAAAAGTGTTTAAGCCAGGATTTTTGAATTTATTGAGTTATATCTCTAAAAAATTGACACATGATGTAAAATTGCCTTAAAATTATTATGTATAACTTTGGTAGCTATACCTTGAAAATGAAGTGAGTTGTGGCTGTTTTCACTGCTTGCCAGTCCTTGTTTTACCGAAGTTTACTGTAAATTTACTGCATAGTTTACCGTGTGGTAAACTCTAATTCTGGAACAAACTACAAACCACTCATGTTTACCAATCCAGTGTACTTTTTGTTCCAGAATAAGAGTTTACTACGTAGTTTCCTCTCAAGCACACTACAGATTTTCCAGCAGTACACTTAAGTAAATCATAGGCCTGCAAGCAGTGTTTTCACCAAAAAAAAATTACGCACGGTAAGGGTCATCAAATGATGACGTTTAGAACGGGTTGTGGGCCTTTTGTACACGTAAACGCGACGTCACAAAAAAGCGCATGTGTATTTGTGTCATAAAGGTATGAGGGCGCCAGTTTACCGCTAATTGTTGCACGGGTATGGCTGATTTAGATACCGTTGTATCTCAGGCCCGTGGGATCAAGTTTTACGGCGCTACTGCCTATCACGGCCAGCGTTTTAGCTGCCGTCTGGAGCTGCACAACTCGTAGGACTCCAACTGTATCGCCCTGATGTTGTCAGAATAACGAATGCTGGGAGCCTTGGGAGTATTAAACTCCTTCAGCTTTTCTTCAGCTCTTGAAAAGGAGGACCTCTTGGATAGGCTTGGCTCCAAGTTAGTAATACTGGCCAACAATTCTGACTGATTTCGACTTCGATTACTGCTGCTAGTAGAACGAAGAGAATCCAATAGCCGCTTGCGGTTAGGGAAAGTCCCGTCTTACTGCTCAGGGAAATAACCGTTCGACGACTAGCTACGTTTAATGACGAACTACCGCAAAATCTTGACGTCAACAAAAATGGCGTAAAATGTATTAGAGTGAATGAGAAAAGTGCTGTTCTCCATTTTCCATTCTCTAAACAGGCAGTTTTACTATTGTAAACATTATTGGGATGATGAAGAAAAGGTATGTGTATGTTAAATGACTGTAGTGAGGGTCTATACAGTAGTTTAAAAAAATCCACTCTTTAAGTTGGAAGCACTGTATTCACAAATAATGCTGACATTCATAATATAACTAGTAGTGGTAGTTAGAGGCATTTGATTGCTTCTTACCTCACCCAGGACTAACAATATTAAGACTATAATGGAAGCAAGAATCCCACCAGCTTGAAAAAACTGAAAATATATCTTAGCAGACATTTTTCCTTGCTGAGTTTCTTCAGGTGGCTGAAACACATAGTCCTTAGGAAGTAAAAAATACAAAATAGATAAAAAGAAAATAAGTAAAGCAAATAAACCACATAAGAAAAAAAAAGTAGCAATCTGTATGAACCATTAGATTATTGAGGGAGGAGAAATATTTGTCATTGTGGTATCATCATCATATCAATTATTTCTGTGGTCACATTTACATCCTGTCAAACATATACTATTGTCGATACTTACCAAAAAAGGAATATAAACCAACACGTGAATATTTAGTTTGTTCAGTGAAAGAGTTGTTAGTCGTTAGCTAGTATTGGGTGAGTACCAGTCTATCATCGCCCACATTGGTGACCTCGATGGGAATAAGTCCTATTGCTGACGAAGAGTAGAAGCAACCGCCCTGGCAGCATTGGCCACCGTTTCCGTGAAGCTTCCGCCATTTTGGCCATCAGATCCGGAGGTGTGGTTTGCACAAGTGGAGGCGTACTTTACCACACGACGCATCACTGCTCAACGTACCCGTTTTGATCATGTTGTTGCCTCTCTCTCTCCAGAAGTCGCTACAGAGATACGGGATCTAATACTGAGGCCTCCTGCCGATCAGCCCTACAAGGTTCTTCGGGAACAACTTATCAAGCGCACTGCTGCATCTGAACAACGGCGCCTGCAACAACTTTTTCATGCTGAAGAACTTGGAGATCGTAAGCCTTCTCAGTTATTGCGACGTATGCAGCAATTGCTTGGAGATCGCACTGAGATCACAGAAGGTACCTTCCTCCGGGAACTTTTCTTGCAGCGCTTACCTGCAAATGTTCGTATGGTTCTGGCATCCACTGGTACTTCTGCTACTACCTTGGAGCAACTTGCTGACCTTGCAGATAAAGTAGTAGAAGTAGCAGCTCCTACTATAGCAGCCACATCAGCATCTCCTCAGTTCCCTGAGTTGCTTTTGGAAATTGAACAACTTCGTACTGAACTCCGACGACTGCAAATATCCGTCCACATCCTCTCTCGCCAGTCACGGTCCAGAGGACGCTCCAGCTCTAGAAATCAAGCACTAAGTCCTAGCCCTGGTCGAGCGAGTAGTGACAATCCTACCGTTTGCTGGTACCACCACAAATATGGTGAGTCGGCTAGAAAATGCAAACCTCCCTGCTCACATGCAGCGCAGTCAAACGACACGGCCAGCCGTTGATGGCGACCAGTGGATCTGGCCTTTATACCTGTCTCCTATTGCACATCACTGACTGCTCAAATCATCTCACCTTTCTCGTAGACACTGGTGCACAAATTAGCGTGCTGCCACCTACTCATACCGATCGTCTCAGGAAACAGGAAGGTCGAAATCTTTCAGCGGTTAATGGTACTGGAATAGCGACATACGGCACACGCTCTCTTACTTTGGACTTGAGTTTGCGCAGAACTTTTCGTTGGATATTTGTGATCGCAGACGTTCAGAAACCACTGGGTGCTGATTTTCTACACCATTTTGGTCTTTTAGTGGATCTCACGAATGGGAAGTTAGTGGACACTAACACCCAACTTTCGATCATGGGACTTCTCGCCAATGATTTTCCTCCGACAGTCACTATACCTACTTCCAACCACATGCATGAATATACTTCACTTCTTTCCAAGTTTCCTGCACTTACTCGGGTGCATAACTACCATGATAATCCAGTCAAGCATGATGTAACTCACCATATTACTACCTCTGGACCTCCAGTTTCATGTCGAGCTCGGCGTCTCTCTCCTGAAAAACTCACTATCGCCCGTAAAGAGTTCAAACATAATGCTGGATTTGGGCATCATTCGCCCCTCCTCGAGCAACTGGTCATCTCCACTTCACATGGTACCTAAGAAGACTGAAGGAGACTGGAGACCATGTGGAGACTACAGAGCTCTCAATCATATTACTGTATCAGACCATTACCCCATCCCACATATTCAGGATTTTTCCACGTCACTTCACGGTTCTACAGTTTTCTCTAAGATTGATTTGATTAGAGCTTACCATCAAATTCCAGTGGATCCTCCAGACATCCCAAAGACAGCTATCACCACACCATTTGGTTTGTACGAGTTTGTGCGAATGCCGTTTGGCCTAAAGAACGCAGCACACTTTTCAACGTTTTATCGATCAAGTTCTTCGCAGCCTCACTTTCTGTTATGCTTATATCAATGGCGTTTTAGTTGCTAGCACTTCGCCAGAAGAGCGTCTACGACATCTCCAACTGGTTTTTGAACGTTTACAACACTACGGCATAATCATTAACCCGCAGAAGTGTGTATTTGGTGCATCAAGTATTGAGTTTTTGGGTCATCGAGTTGATTGTTATGGAATACATCCACTTCCGGACAAGGTCCAAAGCATCCTGGATTTTCCTCAGCCAACTTCTCGCCGCCAACTCCGGACATTCCTTGGCCTCATCAACTTCTACCACCGTTTTCTCTCAGGTTGCGCAAAGATCCTGGACCCACTGAATGCTTTGCTTTCAGGTCGCGGCGAGACGTTGGCATGGGATGTCACTCAACAGGCTTTTGTGACTATTAAAGAATCCCTAGCATCTGCCACTCTATTGGTACATCCAAAGCCCAACGCTCTCACTTGTGTGATGGCTGATGCTTCAGACACCGCTGTAGGCGCAGTACTCCAGCAATACGTTGGTAATCGATGGCAACCAGTGTCATTTTTCTCGAGGAAGCTTAAACCAGCTGAGAAACGCTACAGCGCCTTTAATCGAGAATTACTTGCAGTTTATCTCGCAATCAAACATTTTAGATATTTTCTAGAGGGTCGTACATTTCATGTTGCAACTGACCACAAACCCCTTACCTTGCCATCAATGCCCAGACAGATCGGTTCACTCCGAGGCAATCTCGGCATCTCGACTACATTTCTCAATTTACCACTGACTTGCGTCATGTTCGGGGAGTGGACAATTCTGTTGCCGATGCACTATCACGCATTGAAGCCAATGCATTGGAACAGGATATACCACCTGTCACCACCGACTTCACGGTCATGGCTAAGGCACAGCAAACTGATCCTGAATTGCAATCCTTGTTGGCCAATCCTCAAGCATCTTCCTTGCAAATCACTCCGTGTTGTCTCAACGTGGGTGCACCACTTCTTTTCTGCGACAACTCGACTGGGATCCCCAGATCGTTTGTACCTGTAACTCTTCGTAAAATAGTTTCCAAAGCTCTCCATTGTTTTTCTCATCCTGGAGTACGGGCTACCCAACATCTCATCACTAGTCGTTTCGTCTGGCCAAGAGTCAATCAAGACGTGAAAGTTTGGTCGAGAACGTGCCCACACTGCCAGCGCACCAAGGTAAATCGGCACACTAAGGCACCACATCATGTATTTCAAGTCCCGGATGCACGTTTTGATGTAGTGCACATTGATATTGTTGGCCCCCTGCCATTGTCACAGGGTTATCAGTACCTTCTTACATGTGTGGACCGATTTACCAGATGGCCAGAAGCTTTTCCCCTGGTTAACATTACCACAGAGTGTGTAGCACGTGCTTTCACAAGCGGATGGATTGCTAGGTTCGGTTTACCATCAACGGTTGTAACGAACCGGGGTAGGCAATTTGAATCTAACTTGTGGACACAACTAAGCCACATCTTTGGCATCCGTCATCAACATACCACAGCATACCACCCAGCAGCAAATGGAATGGTGGAACGCCTGCATCGCCAGTTGAAGACTGGTCTTAGATGTCATCGGGATCCAACGCCATGGATTGATTGTCTTCCTCTAGTTCTCCTTGGTGTCCGAACAGCATTAAAAGCAGATTTGAAGTGTACACCCGCGGAAATGGTCTATGGAACTACTCTCAAACTCCCTGGACAGTTTTTCGTACAACAGCCAAACTCTGAAGAACTGATGGATCCTACTTCCTATATTGATCGTTTGAAGAGCACTATGAATAACGTGGTTTTCCAACCACCTCGGGTGGGCTCACAACCTTCAGTTTTTGTACATCCAGACCTCCGCACCTGCAGTCATATTTTCGTCAGGCATGATGCCACAAAACCACCACTTCAGCCAAGGTACAATGGACCATAATATAGAGTTTTGGAATGTAAAGAATGCTTTTTTGTGATTGAACATGGTAATTGCAAAGATTCTGTCTGTATAGATCGTCTGAAGCCTGCCTATCTCAATGAGACACTTCCTGAACACACTAATCCTTGTAATCATACATCAAATTCGTCCACTCAACCAACTTCACGTGCAGTTACTAGGTCAGGCCGTCATGTACATTTTCCAGATCGTTACAAATAATTTTTTCTTTTCGTTCATTTTTTTCTCTCCATTCACTGGAGGGGGGCTTATGTGGTATCATCATCATATCAATTATTTCTGTGGTCACATTTACATCCTGTCAAACATATACTATTGTCGATACTTACCAAAAAAGGAATATAAACCAACACGTGAATATTTAGTTTGTTCAGCGAAAGAGTTGCTAGTCGTTTAGCTAGTAGTGGGTGAGTACCAGTCTATCATCGCCCACATCATCATGTTTGTAAGCATACCTCCTACTTAGATGGAAATAGCTGGTAACTCTGTACCATGTAAACTTTGTCCTTTTATAAATCAACACTCTATGAAGTGGATGTCATCCAAAATATACATGTATGCCTTTCTGTGGCAAAAGTTAAAGAACTTGATTTGCTACTGACAGAGTATTGCAATTCATAATGTAATTGCTTGCCAATACACATATAATGCTACTGGCTTTACTTGAATGACAAGTTAGTGTATGTAGTAGTGCCATCACGTGTATTATTTGCTGTTGTTTATACAATATGTGACCATGCACAGGAAAATCTGGCACAACTCGGAGCAAGTAAACATAGAGAAAAGATCGATTGTATTAAAAAAAGCCTGTGGATGGAACAGTTAAGTTACGTAATTCAGACAGTTGTAACTATGGCTATAAAACTTGAAGAGCTTGATATCTGGATGCTAACGAAGATGTAAGTGCAAAAAATAGTTTTGAAGGGGCCCACAAGACAACTACTTCTCTCCAACTCCATTGACCCTTTCACCACTGAATAATCAGGGCAATTAACAAATTTTTTTAAAACTTTGTATAAAAAATGTCTATAAAAGAAAGTGCACATACATAAACAGTTTCCCAATCTGATACTAAACTGTATCTAATTGTGAGTCCAGTATAACTACTTCATCCTCATTTAAATTTCCACAACTGTTTTGTCTTCTAAAGCTGTAGTCAAGCGCCTGGATTCCTTCACAGAGCAACTCTTTCTTTGTTGTTGAATGGGTTCTGTAGGCATAAACCTCTTCTGTACCTTCTGGTTTAATTGACAGCCCGGTCACCATTTTGAAGTCAAAACTCAGACCTTGAAAGCTGCCTCAGTGTTAGCGCTGCAGCCGTAGAGATATCACCACAAGGAGTTCGAACATCACTCACTAGCTAAATAGCTAACTTCTTAGGGTACAGCATTCGAGTGAGGCAATGCAGACAAGAATAAACAATGATTTTCCCGAGGCGATACTTCAAACTGCCATACGGCAGTTCTGGCGGTGAAAGGGTTAAATGCTGAGTCTACTTTTACTCCAGCATGATGTTAAAAGGAAATACACTTCAACTTCAGTGTGCTGCTATAGTTTAAACAAAACAAAACAAAAAACAAACAAAAAAACAACAACAAAAAATAACAACTAGAGGTGAGAAAAAAGGTTGTAGCTCATAGTGAGCTCCATTCCAAATTACATATATGGATAAAAAAATTGAAAGTTTATGTTAAGAATGTGAATAAATGTATACATGTGTTCAAAATAGTAACTAATCAGGGCTGGGGGAAGCAAAAAAATATTGATCAGGCCAACTATCATAACGCAAATATAACTTCATATAACAATAAAAAAAAACAAACTTTATTGTAAATTGAAATCATCAGGCAACAAAAATATAATGCAATGTATCATTGAAATGTTCCAAAAGTCCTTCTTCGTTCTTCATTCGCTGACGAAAATTCATTTAAATAAATAAACTGTCTATATCATCAGTAAGCTCCCTACGTATATGCAATGTCATGACATTATTAATTCGAGATTGCGTCATTGTATGTGTAAATATGATTTCAGTCTTCGTAAAGCAGAAGCACTCCTTTCAGAAACAGCATTCGTAGATGGCATCAATAGTACACATTTTTTGAGATGTACTACTTGAGCCATTGCAGCAAGGTGACCAGATGATTGTTGCTTAAAATAATTGTGAATATCCTGGAAAGTAAGTTCTTTCCCAGTATGCTCGATTTCCACATGATTTAACAACTCCAGATGAGTGCCTAACTCAGCAACACTAAAGTCTGATCCATAAAGCTCCACTACCTCTTGCAATGTCTGACTGTAAGGCTTTCTTGAAGCTGCTAATACTAATAGTTTTTCCATTTTTGCATATGTGTGATAATCATTTTGATTGAAACACTCTTGTATTCCCATTATTGATGCATCAAGACTTTCAAAATAAAATCTTTTGTAATGAATTTCAGGTGTAGATGGTTGATACTGATCAGTCAGTCATCGTCGTGGTGTTTTTCGGAGTTGTGGGATCATTGACCATCAAGTTTCTTTGAACTGTCTCGACATATTTCCAAAAAAGGCTGAAGCTCTCATCTGACCTCATTCCTTTCAAAACATCAACAATAAATTTGAGAGTCTGTGGCCTTCAATTGCAGACATGGATGTGGCTTGGAGAGTTCTACTGAGATTGTCAGTGTGCTTCAAGATTCTCTCAGTAAGTAAAAGGCTGAATAGGAATTCAAAATCTTTCATTTTAGCGGATACCCATTTATTCTGGCTCTAACTTCAGTTTCCTTTACAATGTTCAATTGTTTCTTCCCAAGTAGCCTCTAAAGTTTGGTAATTCAAACGAATACTCGCTAATGATTTTGCACGAACTATCCAGCGAGTTGGATACAATGTTCGTATTCCAGGAACCTGTGGTGACATGGCTTCCTTAAGCTTATGAAAAACGGCATCCCTTCGAGGAGAGTACTTCAGTAACTTGCATATTTCATGAACATAATCAAGTGCATGAGACAATGGTTTAACACATTTTAGGGTGTCCATAACAGCAAGGTTTAAACTGTGTCCATGGCAATGTAAATACAAAGCACATGGCTCTATCTTCTTTATTTCAACAGCAGCTTTCTTCATATTTGCAGCACCATCGTAGCATGGTGCACGACACTTACTCCAAGACAGGTTCAAACAAAGAATAGTATCCTTCAAAACTTGAACAATTGTATTGGTTGTAATGTCGTCAACGTAATGCAAACCAATAAAATCTTCATGTGGCTCAAAATTAGAATCCACCCATCTCAGACACACTATAACCTGCTCTTTGTTTGCAGAATCAGTAACTTCATCTGACTGAACACAGAAATACCCTGATTCTCGTATATTTGTCAGCAATTTTGCGAACGTGATTCATTGCCATAATGTTTAACATTTCATTTTGAATATGATGATCTGTGTATTTCTTACTTTTTTCTTCAACCATTCAAAAATATTTGGGTCATCCTTGGCTTGAAGTAACAAAAGCTGATGAAAGTTTGACTCACGTTCACAACCACCATAAACTTCATCATTAACCCAGTTACCTCTCATTGGTAATCCTTGTCGTGCCAGAAAAATTATGTTTTGGAGAATTTTTGACAGAAACACTCTATTGATTGCTTTCTGCAGCATGTTCTGATGTGACAGCAAGTTACCCACATCTTTCTGATTTTTTAGAACAATGTCTGTAGCAGTCTTGTGAATCTGCATAAGTAAATTACATACATACCATTTCTATGAACATTTATTTTTTGTGTTACAAAAGAAAATATAAATAAATTTACCTGAGATTGTTCATGCATTGCAAATCCTCCCTATTTTTGTCCTGCAGCATCTTTCCAATTTATGTAGCCTTCAGTAAGAAAACTGTTCTCTGTTTTAGGTGTATGACTACTTGAAAAATTTCCTTCTCTCACCGCTTTGACACAATAGAAACAAAATGCTCTATCTCCACACTGGTCATAGTGAATCCAAGGCCATCGAGTAAACCAGCTAGGCTGGAAAGAGCAGTCTTCGTCTCGCCAAACTTCCTCATGGGAAATGCAAATTCTTTTGGTTGGTTTGGGAGTTCACCAATTTCAACCAATTCAAACACCGAAGGTAAAAAACTACTGGCCATAGTTGCCACACTTTGCTGGCTAGGAAAAGATCGTCTGCAAAAATGGTGCACGCGTACGGCAATTATTTGTTTAAAAAATGGGTGGAGCTGCTTGGGCTAAAATATTGCTCCGGCCATGGCCGGAGCGGTTCCCCTGGCCCTGCTAATACTTCTTGCAGCTAGGCCAGCTTGCTTGCCCTTTCTACTGAAGCACACCTCCAGTTTTAACTACAAGTAACTTACTGCAGGAAAATCTTCACCAATATGAAGGGAATGCATTGAATGTACAGTGGTTATAGATGGAAGATCCAAATGGGAAGAATCACTGTCCACAACAACATCAAATAGCTTGTTCCTTTGTGGAGTATACAATGGAGAACTTGTAAATTGATCATACGAAGTCTTATCCTCACTCTCTGAATGGGGACTAATAATTGCATTTCTCCTGCTTCTTAAGTTAATATCTAAAGGGGAAAAAAACAAACCTTAATGAATATTGAATATAATTACAGGATACCAACCGCTTGTCAAAGATGTACTCTTTTCTGCATCTCCAGGAGAGATGAGGCCAAGAAGTTGAGTTGTATCATATCCACCAGCTACTAATCCGGAATATGAGTTATAAGCTTCAACCTTACCCTAAAACAATAAACATTAGTTCATATTACGCATGCTAGAGTAACAGTCAGTGTCTATTCTCCTGTACAGATATAGAATTATATGTCAATACAAAATACAGTCGCTACATGGGGAGATTGCTGCATCCTTCTGATATCTATTCCAAGTGGTTTAATTTTCTTTTAGTGCTATCATGGTTAAAACTTTATGGGCGAAATATCTATTATTCATTTGATACAGGAGAATATCATGAGTCTGTTAGCTTAGTATTTACACGAGTTTGCAGGCACGAGTGTAAATACGGCCAATCAAACAAGTGATATTCTTCAATATCAAAAGTTAATTTATTGTGTACAAAGCACAATGAAAAATACTATAACCTGGGGGACGTAATAACCCAATGTAATAACCGAGAACACAGATGATATGGGAAAATAAAGCCCTATGCAAAACTTGTTTACTTTGATGCATTTCCTATTGGTCAACAGTTAATTTAGTAGTGTAGTGTATTCATTGCATGAGACATATGTATTTTATTAAACATATCACGTTTGAATTATGTTTATAACCTGAAGATAGCTAGTGTGAAGGCCACTGTTATAATTTTACTCCACCAAATTATATTACAAATACAGTATGAACCTACATCTTTCAATACGAGTAGTTTGTTGGCCAACATGGCAAAGTGCACCTGATGAGTGGCGAGTACCACAAGTTTATCTTTGAGCAGATCCTGTATACAACTAATTTAAAGACTGTCATTATATACAAGTTTATATTCCGGTAAGGAAGAATGCCTTAAAAATACTATCATTTACTCCTCTTGCTAAAGCATTGCTCATAGTTATAATGGCATATTTGTGCTCTTTTATCCTGGTACATAAAGTTCTTCCTGCAAGGAATTCTATATACTACTCCAACTCTTTCATTTAGGACAAAACATGACCTAAATGAAAGAGTTGGAGTAGTATATAGAATTCCTTGCTGCCAATGCAATTATACAGCTACATCGGTGAAACGGGAAAAACTTAATCTACCAGGATAAAAGAACACAAATGTGCCATTAGAACAGGAAATATGAACAATACTTTAGCAAGACATGCATGGGAAACTGGTCACATTCCAAAATGGAGTGACTCAAAGGTACTCTGGCATTTGAACAAGAACACCAAAAAAAGGACAATATAATTAAACTTCAACAATACTATGATAAGTTCAAAAAAATAAGATTATTATGTTCATTTATAATATTTTATCATCTATCTTACACACATTACAAGAGAAAATTGACACACGGTGTTGCAAAATTTAAAGTAATGGACCATTCCTTGCCTCAGAAGGAGCACCACTGCTACCAGATGTGGTGAGACTGCGAATCAGAGACTTCGGTTCACTGCCACCAGAGTTCACTCTCTCCCTAGGCTAATAGGTTGAGGCTCAGTAGGAGTTAACCAGGTACTAGGGGTATTATCAAAGTCAGAGCACAGAGTGAACTGAATGACACAGTTAAATGAGTGAGTAGAAGGGTTGGGTATTTTAGAGCAAGAACATAACAAGTAAATCTGTGACAGTTCTACACTCAGCTGAAGCAGTGACGAACCCCAACCATTGTCCTTGCTTCCAGTTACTCTGAACTTAATAGGGTGCATCATTTGAACTCTTGATCAGACTTCATCTTCAATTCGTTAGAGGGTATTTTGCTGTGTTATTTTGGAGTTGTCGATTATTCACTTATTTTTTGTCTATATGTAATACCATTTTGTATTTTACTGTCTTCACTTTTGTCCATTGACATTGTTGTGACTTACAATTACTGTTTTCCTGTTTCTCATTCCTCCTAGTGTGCTGTACTTCTTTTTATTTTTGTTAATATCATGAATGGTGGTAGCAAGTTGCCTCCTAAGGCCGTGGGGAAAAAAGCCAAACCTGTGTCTTCTGTGACGACGAGACAGCGAGTTAAAGATATTACCGAACATCGGGTGGACGATGACGTTCCTGAGTTAGAGGTGACTCCGAATAACGACCTCTAACTGCAATTGCCTCTCCCATCTCAGTCATGTCTGAACAAAGGAGTCCGGAGCTGCCGCAACAAATGCTGGAGAATGCTTCGAAGCTTACTGAAGACCAAGGTAATTCCATTTTGAAGGACTTGATGACTCTGTTGGTTCAACACACTATATCTGGGAGTATTGTGCAGCGTGACGAGCGAGTGGCTGAACAAGAGGCCTTCACCCAACAACTGTCTGCTGTGACTGATAAATTTGCTTCTGCTTTGGTATCACAGAAAGCTAAGACAGATTACTACTACTACTACTACTACTACTACTACTACAACTTTTGGCTACTTCTTCTGCTGCATGATTATATTGTCCTATAGCTTGAAAGTATCTCTACCTTTAACTATGTATGTAGTTCTTCTTTGGATAGCTGGAAATCAGTCAGTACAGATCTATTGGTTAAACTTCAGTTTAATTGCATCCTTTCAGTAATAGTGGTCAAATAGTAACATCAAGTTCATAAAAATCATACTCAAAATTGTTTAAGTTGGTTATTATTATTGAACATTTGGCACTACTCACTGGTCATTTTGTTAAAGCTAGCTATTACAAATTTAGTCTCAACAAGGGGGGTGGGGGGACTATATTTGTTATGTTTGAAGCCAACACAGGAATTATCTGATACTATAATTTAACAGCTTAGACTATATATAGAGGCGTCGCGGCTGGCGGACCACTTTTTAGCCTTTGCCACACCCACACTAAATTTTAGTGGGTGTGGTTTCAGTCTGTTGTTGTAAACCCTTTACTCGATTGCGTGGCACATAGTGAGGCATTCACCTCTCTCTGACTTCGTTTGAAGTCTAAGCGGAGATAGAAATCTTAGCCAAGTTTTTGGCTTTGGTGAACAATGGCTAGTAGTTCTGCCTTGGCATGTGAACATATTCCAACTGAACCTCATCAACCTAAGAGTTTTTCTTTTCCTAAAAGGCCCTTTGGAAAGAATTGTGCTGTTAACCTGGACCTGGCTTCATTACAGTGAGCAGGAGGATACAGTGCACTGCCATATTTGCTTGAGGGAAGTTAAGGGAAAGAAAATGAAGTGTTCAAGCTCTGATTCTGCTTTTGTAAGTTAACAATCATAACTGTCCATTTTAATGGGACTAGCTATAAATTTTAATTTATACGCAGATTGTTTTCCAGCAATAATAATATTGGTAAATTGCATTGTGGTATATAGCTGTCAAGAGGATTTTCCAATTGGAAAGATGTGACTATAGCCTTCAGGAAACACAAAGAATTAACTGATAAATTAGAACTCCCAGAAATAGCTAATGATTTCGTCAGTAAGAGTAGCTGCAGGCAACAAATATTTGGAAAATTTTGACTTTGTTTTTTAATAATTTTGTTTTAGCTAATTTCACCTGAAACTAAAATCAACTTTCATTTATATTATTATTGTCAAACACAATATCAATTAATAACTAACTGTAAAACCAAACCCAAACCACACCCACTTCCTGGTCGGACCATCTTAAAATTGCCAGTGCCACCTCTGATATATTGTGTATTATTATGAAATTACTCCCACCTGTTAAAAATGTGTTTGCCCACAGCACTGTCTACAGCACTCAGTGGGTCATCCAGCAAGTAGATGTCTGCATCTCTGTACACTGCCCGTGCTAAGTTGACTCGTGCCTTCTGACCACCACTTAGAGTTACTCCTCTTTCTCCAACTAGAGTCAAGTCTCCATTTACCAAAAGCTCCACATCCTACATAGTAATTTAATGTAATATGTTTTATTTAGTGCTTAAGTAACTTACTTTATCTAAGGCACAAGCTCTTAACACTCTTTCATAACGGATTCTGTCATAGTCTTGTCCGAAGGTGACATTTTCTCTAAGAGTAGCTGAAAACACCCATGGCTCTTGTGACGCATATGAAATACGACCATTAATGTTTAAAGATCCATCACACAGTGGAAGTTCACTCAATATAGTCTGAAGAAGAGTCGACTATAGAACACAAACATTCACACATACCCATTCACAAACTAAATTGGCCCACAATGTAAACTGAATTGAAGTATTACTATAATGATTAACTGAGTTGGTTATGGCTCAGTGTTAATGTACTGGTGCAAGTGATCCTGGATTTAAGCACCAGTTTATTTATTTATTTACTTACTTGTTTGTTTGTTTGTTTATTTATTTTATTTTTTTAAACAAAAATAATAAAGCACTGTAAGAACCCTCCAACGTTGTTACACACTAACTAGCTGTTACAAAGACCAAAAGAATAATTTATTTAGAGTATTATCAATGAATTATGCCAATATGTAGCTCATGCAAGTCGATATGCAACTCATGCAATAAAACGGTAGACGTTAATTCTGTTTCCATCATAAGAGAAGCTTAGCATACAAGCAACACTCACCTTCTACTAGTTTTAATGGAAACTCCAAGTACTCCGGTAAACTGCTGAGAATATAGTGTAATGCAAAACTACTGCATGGGCAGCAAAAAGTAGTTTTCTCATGTGAGTATGGTGTGACTATAGGGGGCATTACCAACAATCGCTTACAATCATACGGCCTAAAAATAACTAGCTTTTTCTGAAAAAATAATTGAAACGAAAAATTCTGGCACATTAAAGGGATTTTAAAATGTCCAGTGCAACATTTTGATGCTTGTTTCATTCTTCGGGAGGTTGCCATCTTCGAGATCCATTTTTTGTTGTGTGACAGAATGACTAACTTACAGAAATGAGTGCTGTAACCCTCGCGCATATGCGATGAGGGTTAACAAAAATGAACAAGCAAATAATAGACGACATACTTTGCCACACCCTACTGGTCCAACAACTGCCAACAGATGATTTTCCTGAAAGTACAATACGAGATAATACATTAGTCCAATTGAAAAAAACATTGATATTACATATTACATACCTGGTTTACTGAGAAACTAATATTACTCAGAGTAGGCACAGAATCTGAATTGTTCCAAGATACTGCAATTTTTTCTGCTACTACTTCTGGAGGTCCTAAAAATACATATTAATAAATTATTATTATCATTACCATTATTCTTAGAGCAAGTACCTCACCACACAGTGGCGTTTGATGTATTAACTTTTAAAACAAGGAATGCAGTAGCATAAGGTATTTTTATCCGTTCATCGTATTCTCTACCACTTAGTTCAGATACATCAGTTTCTCTCTCTTGCATTCTTTCTTCCTGAGCCCTTTCCTCTCTTTAGCTCTTTCTTCTGAGCCCTGAATTCCCTTCTCTTCCTTTGTCTATCTCGTTGTGCTTTCCAGTCTCTCTCCTACCCATGATTGTTAACTTAGGCTCTGTGAAACTACCTTTGAATCTACTTTCTTTTGCCGTCTATTCCTCACCGATTTCATCTGCTTGTAGCTAATAGCCATGGCTTCCTTAATCGCTTTCTACTGAACGTAATAACGCTTTACCCATTTAGTTTCTGGTGATACTTTACCAACCCAGCTCAGCTAATGAATTACTCATGAATGCACACACTGTCATATCATTACTAATACACAAGCATACTAGTGGTGTGATTGAGCACAAAAATGACTGGCGAGCGAGGATCCCGTACATAAATCTAAGTACTGTTATAATATGATTAATTGTAACTTCTAACACTCCAGCTACTAAAAAATGGTTGAATTTTTTTATTATGTATATACGGTAAAGGGTTTAAGTGCCATAATAACCACTCGCCTCAACTGTTTGACTTAAAAAAAGAAAAAAAAAGAAAAAACAACAACAGACATTTCTAAGGAAATGAGGTTTGAACCTAACCCTATATTAGGACATGCTTACTACTGCAGTAGTCAAAATACTGTGTAAAGGCAGCTAAAATATTTATTTGTTAGTTAAACATTTACTTTGTGCTATTCTTTAGCTAAGCAGTAGCTGTAACACACAACACTTTCACACACACTTGTTCACTGGACATACCAACACAAGACTTATCTTCGTGGTTAGACTATTGGATAATGAATTTTCAAGTAAGAACAACAGTGTTGTGTAGGGCGTATAACTATGAGCATTAACTTACCACCGCCACTAATTCGAAAGAAAATAAAGTCTGGTAAGTTAAGGTTTAACTACACCCACAAAAGAATTCAAAGCGGTAAACAATTCAAACTGGTAAACAATTCAATTTCTTTGAATGGTACGGGTAAAGATTGATAAGCCGAAATGTTGTGCTTAGTGGCTTATGAGACGAGGTTGACTCCAAGCAAATGCGAAAATGTGAGGGTCAAAATACAAAATGACATGTACATCCACACATATATACAAACAAACAAAATTTCCCCGATAATCAATTCTGTTACCCCTGATAGAGTCTAGCATGCTTCGCTCACTCGCCAATTATTATTTACATTATTTTATTACCACTACTACTAAAATCACTAGCTACTGCCACAAAGCATAAATTAGTTACCTGAACCGGCTTTGTTTTCTGTACGAGTCCCAACATCTTCCAATTCTAGCAATTTCTGGCATGAATAAACAATTTGTTGTTTCAATACCAGCTGAACTTATCTTATAAATTATAAATGTACAGGTGACTTCTATGTACATTGAAATACAGACTAACCTGAAGTCTAACTGCTGCCACTTGAGCCTCAACAACACCCAATACACTTTGGACAAGACAAAGTATTGATGTCACACGAAGATTAATCAACAAGGAAATAGTTGTGAACACTTTCTTTGGTGTCAGCTCTCCACCATTTGTCACATAAATTGTAAAAGAAATAAACATCACTATGTTCACAAAGACAATCATTAGGGCCAAAGCTATAGCTTTGATAAATCCAGCATATAAAATAAGTGCAGACTCTTTTCTAAAGCAATATTGAAATAAAGTTGAATAAATGGAAGTATTCTGCAAATAGAACATAAATTAACCTTCTGAGATGAGCTATGGCTCTCTTGAAGGCATGCTCCCAAGCATACATTTTGATGACTCTAATTCCAGTGATAACTTCATTCATGATTCGCACTCTGCTGTCTGTGAGTTTGGCCGACTTCAACCTGATGTGTGAAATCAAAGCTATAAAAAAAATTTCTCATGCAATTAATAAAAAAGATAGTGTAATTATTAAGTGAGCCTGTACTACCTGCTATTGAATAGTTAGTATATAAAGTGACTTTGTTTATTATTGGCGAGTGAGCATGACACTTTCAGGGATAACAATCTAGATTCTGAAATGTTTTTTTTTTTTTTTGCTTATTTATAGTATGTTTGACCTCCTTTTTTTCATCTTCAACTTATATAAGGTAAAGCATTCCTTACTTGTGCATAGTGTGTGGGGATATCTAGCATAGATCAGGTCAACTCACCTGTTTCACGCCTGAATGTTTGAAGTTTTGTTTACTTTTCAACAAACAATGCGTAGTTGATTATAAAACCCATTGTTAAACTGCACTATTTTTCTACGACCATTACATGGCAAGTACAGTTAGACCACTTCAACTCTTAATATCACTTAACAAAGTATAGTTGAGACTATAAGTACCACTGAAAAAAGGCAGCTATGATACCTTCAATTGGTAAAGATTGAAAATTTTTGAGAACATAATGTTAGTAAATCCCTAAACAAAGAGTACACATATAAAAGGGCAAAGCCAGGCCCATATTTTGCAACTAGTGGAAAAAAGTGGCTGCCACTTTTGTCTTAAACTTCTCCCGAGACAAATTTAGGACGCATTATAGTAACTTAGCACACAAAATGTCATAAAGTAAGAAATAAATCATGAATACCTTAGCAGATTGAAACAAGAAATGAAAACAAAAAAAAACAAAAAAAAACAACAACAACAACAACACAAGAACAAAGCAAAACAAAAACAACCTGAAAGGCTAATGGTAGACTGACATAAGAGAGAACTGTTTGCCATTGATGCAGCTGTAAAGCATACTGTCAAAGTACTGCCATCACTTTACTTGTGTCTAGCTACACAGGGGTGTAGAAAGCACATAAAAAGGAGGAGGCCCTTAAGTCATGACTATAAGCCACATCCAATTAATTAACTTCAAGACTTAATCACAGATAAAAAAATATAGGTTACTAGCAATTACCCTGCCACATAGTGGCACTTGACGTATTGTAAAATAATCATTCTCTACGATTGGTTAAGTTTACATAGGTTTCCCTCTCCTGCTCTCTTTTTCTGAGATATCTCAGCTTTTCTTATCTCCCACCTATTATTTCTTCAGCTCTTTCTTCTTCTTGAGTCATGGAGTCCCTTTTCCTTTGTCTACCTCTCCTGCTTCTGAATCTCTCTGTCCTATCATGATTGTGGACTTAAGCTTGCGAAACTTTTGACTTCTTTTTCATACTTTCGCTTTCCTTTTATAAACTGACGCCTCATATACTCCTTGATTCCACCTGCTTTTCAGTTACAATTAATCGCCTTTTACTTTCTCTTTTATACTTTCACCTTCCCTTTTTGAAACCCATGCCACCTTCCCTCATCTATTACACCTGCTTTTTTGTTGCAATTAATCACTTTCTACCGAATGTGACGACACTTTACCCATTCACGTAATTACGGTACATTACCAAACTGACTTTACCAAACTGTTTTAAAATCCTGAATTATTCATGAATACAAACCGTCGGTCATCAGCGTCATTACTGACTCATAAGCATATTATTAATACTGATGAGTAATAGTTCACAGTTGCAAGTTAATTTTATGCCAGTGTTCTTGATCTGTAATGAATAAATCTTCCAAACCTTCCAGGTTGGTGAGGTAAACTGAAGCTCCATAGTTGAACTACTAGCAGCTAACCTCACAATCTACTAGCAACTAATCTACACAGAAACAAAATGTTTATCAGTTATTAATGGCCAGAAATATCTTACCTTACAAAACCAGCTCAGTAGATAAAATAACCGACTATCTCTACCACACCAATCTCTGGCCAAAAAGTGCATCGGCTAAAGCCACTCCAGCCGCTACAGTTCCTATGCCACTGCTACCAGTAGTTTGTTATATACACAATGACAGTGATGGAAGATAAACTTGATTATCACTTGTAAAAAAGGATTATTATAGAGCTGTTTGTGTGTTGTGTCACGCGCACCACTAGTACATTCAAAATAAAAACAGAGCAGGATTAGACAGGGAGGCTCACAATAATGGCACAAACACTATCCATGATCTATTTCAGTATCACAGGCTCATTGCAACCATTACAGAAAGTGTTCATTGGATCCTGCATTAAACCTTGGCTCACTTGCTTCATACATATAATATATGCACTCCAACACTGAGTCTCACTCTCCTGAAAAAGTTTTATACCTGCAAATTATTGATGCAAATGCTCTACCACTTAGCCTTTACAGAGAAAATGCATTAGTTGAATCAAAACTAAGAATGATATCTGACAAAAGATACATCAATTGTGAAAATTTTTGATAAATATTATTTTCCTTTATTTATTTATTTTTTTTGAAAACAGGAGTTTTCATTGTTTTTTTTTTTAGAATGGGGCTGTATTTTATAATAGCTAGTTGCACTTATGTAAGAAACAATTTAATTACTGTGATGTCACAATTGGATGCTCAAGATACAGATGATAATATATTAATTTCAAGAACACTAGCATAAAATAAACTTGCAACTATGAACTATTACTTATCAGTACAACCTATAATGTTTCATCTGTGATTAAGTGTTGATGTTAATTAATTGGGGTGGGGCTTATAGGTATGGCTTAAGGGTGGCCGCACACCGCCTATGCAATTTTTAGTTGACGGTTGCTATGCACGAATACTACTATTGTATACTTACAGGGGTTTCTCCACTATAACACAAGGACAAAGTACCTGCCGAAGACGCCGCTCACTAATTTTAGAGCGAATCTGGAAGAAATATCGGGGCCTGGTTATAAAACTTTGTAGCACTTTTTTTGAGCGGTGCAGCAAGTTGGAGCTTCGCAATTTGGTGCACTACTAACCAAGCCGATACTCTACTGCAAGACAATGAGTTCTTTTCCATTTCAATATTACTTTATGATTTATTCGCAATTTTTTCTATTCTTGAAAATTTCTCGTTGTGGTGCAGTTCATTTTACCCGTGTGTAAATTTTTTTTTGTCGTTCTCATTATTAGATTCCAAGAAAAACTGATACAAAATTTGGAACTTTAATTCCACTCGCAATGCTTAAGAAATAGCCCCGCCCTCATGTCTCGTACTCCTTGTACGCAAGCAATTTTTTTTCAATTGGTTTGTATTGGTTCTAAAAAGAGCCTGCCTATATCAAGAGTAAACAAACATCAATATAACACTAACAAGAGAGTCAGAAGAGAGAACAAGTTTTTGGAGATAGTCCGAGGTGAAGGCATTAGATCTGTACTGCGCGATTGTTTCTGCTCGTGTATTAACGAATGGTGGAGTATTGGCGGGGAATAAATTAATATCCGGATCTACAGGCAGTGCGCGTTGCTAAGTGCGGCCACAGGGCCTCCTACCTTTTTATGTGCTTTCTACACCCTGTGTAGCTAGATACAAGTAAAGTGATGGCAGTACTTTGACAGTATGCTTTACAGCTGCACCAGTGGCAAACAGTACTCTCTTATGTCAGTCAACGAGCCTTTCAGGTTGTTTTTGTATAGCTTTGTTGTTTGTTTGTTTATTGTTCCATTTTTTGTTTCAATCTGCTAAGGTACTCATGACTTATTTCTTACTTTATGACATTTCGTGCACTAAATTACTATAATGTGTCCTAAATTTGTCTCGGGAGAAGTTTAAGACAAAAGTGGCAGCCACTTTTTTTCCACTAGTCGCGAAATATGGGCCCGACTAAAGCTGGGTGGTAGCTCCAGCTATCTGTTAAATGAATAATTAACAAAAGGATGAGCATGAAAATGGTATCAAAATATGGTTTAAAAGTACCAGGTGTTTGAATGCAGCCATGAGAAACCTATTACAAATTTAATAGTATGGCGCGTAAATTGCCCATTCTAAAATGTATGGTTCAATTGAAATCGCACGTAACTAATTGAAATAGCATGGTAACAAAGTGGAAACTAAGTGAAATACCACAGTAGCTAAGTGAAATACTATGGATAGGTGCGCACGCATGCAGTGCTAATAGTTCGAGTAGTTTCTAGTTGGAGACAATGTCATTCTTTACCACAGAAGTTCTACCTGTATTAGACGGAATATTTTTCAACAGATTAAGAGGAGCTGTACATTGAAAACAAAGTTCCAGAGGAAGCTAATCCTGAAATAAGGAGATAGTGAGTGAATGATACAGTGTAGCTACAATTGCAAATGACTTTTTAAAAAGCTGGCCTACTATTAGTGAGTGATAGCATGGGTAACCTGTGCTATTAGGGATCAATAGCACTCGTCAAGCAATTGAAATAGCACTCGGCTTCGCCTTGTACTATTTCAATCACGTCACTCATACTATTAGCATGGTTACCCGTGCTATTAATCATACAAATCAACTTCTAACTGTATCATTATTTTTGTTAACCCTTTACCGCCAGTAGCACTATATGGCGCTCTATGTTTGGTCTTCCATTCTCCATTAAAAAAAATTTATCCAATATAACGCTCCTACTTTTTGTTATAATTTTGCTTGAGATGTAGTACTTCTTGTAATAACACATTAAAATGAGAGCACCAGCATTTAGACTACTGAAACGCCCAAATTAACAAAAACAAAAACAAAACAATATGGGGTTCCGAAGCTCAGAATCTAGGTGAATAAACTGTACACTCAGTTTAAACCTTGTAGAAGCTCTGAGACCATTGAAAATTGAGCTTCAGTTAGTACCGTTCGTAACGATAAGTCCGAATTTTTATCTCTTCTCTATGAGGACTAATATTCTTTTTTTTTATGAATGGTTTTATCTATCACTTGCTTTAACAATTCACCTTTTGCTAAATGTCATTACAGTAAGAAAATAAAAATGTTACCCAAGCGGTTGTCATTAATAGAGTTTTAATGCACAGTATTACTATTATTATACGTACCTTAAATAATTGAAGAGTCTAGCTAATATGACTTGAAGAGGAACCAGCAAGCACACTATTCCTGTTGTGATGAATGCGTACCAGCCAATCTCTAAGTAGATGAGATACGTGACTACCACCACATGAATGGGTGCTATCCAGAAAGTGTGGATATAAACAAAGGCCTACAGAGAACACCATTGGATACTACAGAGTAAGAATTGCCTATCACTTACCAAATCAAGTCGCTGCACATCATTGGAGGCCAAGTTGACAATATGGCCAATGGAGACTTGGCCTACAGTCACTTGACTGAGAGAGAGAATCTTCTGGTAGATGGCACTTGTCATGACTATCCGAGAGATCATGCCATTCTTGTATCCTACCAAGGAGGTGTGTCCATGAATGATAATAATACTGAAAGAAAATGCTGAAAGTCCTAAATATGTACAAAAATAGAAAATTGTGAAAAATTAAAAACCAAAACAGAAACAAAAACTAAAACAACAATATACTTGTATATCTAGCTACTAAGCATGGAGTACATGGTTAAAAAAATCTAACTAGTGACGTGCTTGGGCACTAATGGCGAGCGAGCCATTGGGAACAAGTAATTCAAACAACATGATAAAATACTTTTACAAATTAAATTTAAACCCTAACTCTGATAGAAGTTTAATTTTGCTACTACAGGACCTGTATTTGTTTGGAGCACAACAAAAAATTTTGCAAGGGACCTGACAACTGCACTTTCTAATGACCTAATATACAAACGGGAAAGTAGCTTTAGTATATAATGTCACAAATACATGCACACACATACACATTCACACACATACATATGCACACATATACAAATGCACACACACATGTATTTGAAGTTCTCACCTGCACCATACAGGTAAGCAGTTGTGCTGACAGGTAATCTCTGTCCTTGAACTGAAGTAGAATTAGTTCCATTGTCTATGCAGACTTTAGTCTCAACAAACAAGTCAGTTAAATATCCAATCAAGACTGACTGAGACACGAGAACTGAAGTCTACAGAAGAAATAATATATACCCAGATTCAAATTGATGGAATGTTTAAACAATTTATTCCAAAATATTCAAGTAGATAGTAATAAGCAAGCTTATTACTTAATTTCCTGTTTAAGGTCATACATTGAATTTTCATGAACAAAGGCATGGCCAATAAAGTGGGCATAGTTTTTATGATGTCATAATAACCCTCCTTTTCAAAATTCTGTGTATGGGCCTGTATATAAATATTACATATAAGGCCTTGAAAATGGGCTTGTAGCCCATTAGTCTTCTCTATCTATTATGTGTACCTCACCTCAGTAAACAACAACAATCCTTGAAGCAGTAATTTGTGCCAGTAACACTTCATCACAGCTATCAGGAGCCGGGGATTCTTACCCTCCTTTCGTCGTTCTATTTCCTTTTGCCAGTACCTACATTTGACCCATAAATAACCAGTACTCTTGATGTCACTATTTCTATTATGAAAAGAAAAAAACCAAATGGTGGTATGTATCTTCGCTAATTCTGAGCAAGCATATAGCGAATGAGACACTAGTATATTTGGCAAGCAAGACATTTTTGGGATGAAAAATTGGGTATATTTGTCTGTGTATAGCATGGATGGTACATGGACCCTTAAAATACGTAGGATAGAATGTTTTTCTTTTACAAACACAGCTTTTTAGACTTGCCTGAGTTTTTTCTGTAACTATAGCAGTAAGCTAGTCTAATTTTAGGTCTAGGTTCAAAACTTGTGGCTAGTGGTTACTATGGTATTGAAGACCCTTTACTAGACATAATTTCTAAAACTGCATTTATTTTAGTGGCTGAGTGCTGTTTGTCAGGAGGGGTACAGAAAATATCATTACTCTGTAAAAATGAGGTACATGTATAAGAAAGTAATTCCCTTATGTTAACAGTTATATAGTTGTAGTTCAAAAATAAAATGGACTGAATGACTCTTTCTTAGAAGCTAGAACAGTAACTTAACCCTTAAGGGTGTTTTTCCAAACAGCTAAAATTGGTAGGTTTTCTATTTCTCTCATAGCAAGATAAGTACATAACCAAAAAATAAAACCAAAATATCAGTTGGTTCACAAAAGATTATACTTTTTCATGATCTTTGTAACTTGTGAGGGGATGTTACCCCTGTCCCTAATTAAATTGTTTAATTGTTATAATTGTTAATTATAACAAAGTTATAATTAAACTTAAACCAATACTACCAATTGAAAGAGCATGATTTTTTCTTTAGTTTGATACATAATAAGTGTATGAAACATTTAGAAATAGATAGCTACTATGTTAACTATTGTTACAGTCACGTTGTTATCTTGCTTTGCAGTAAAAGTGATCAAAGAAGTATCTCTTTATCTTCAAAGAATTAGT
>WLWD01001271.1_pt1 | contig 151411 bp, 69 predicted proteins | sample 6712731 | NCBI WGS metagenome assembly WLWD01 (sample SAMN12718690, study PRJNA576275) | sponge metagenome | isolation source: marine sponge | host: Mycale hentscheli | place: New Zealand: South Island, Marlborough, Capsize Point | collected 2014-11-01
TTTTCAGTTTCATTCATACCACATTAGCTGAGTATATTTTATGGATGTTCACCTTGATTGGCCACTCAATTTCAAAGTTGCTTTACCCAGGAAACCATTTAGTTATTACTTACTGACTGTACAGTGGTAAGTTCCAGTGTCGTCTGATGCTGTGACATTCCTGACTGTGAGAGTGACTTGAGACTCATTATGCCTTACTGTCTGGTATCGGTCATTACCAGTTGAGAGAGTCTTGTTTGAAGGAGTGCTCCAATTCTGAAATTTGTATCCATTTGGCAGGTAGCATTGTATTACAATTTGATTTCCAATTTTACTAAGGGTAGTATATGGGCTGGCTGCTTGCAAATATACAAAATCAAAGTTTAATAAAAGGTGCCATCCCCCTAATATAAACACTATTTGAATTGTAATTAATCTCTCCCTGTGGAAGATAGTGTTAGTATAAATACAAGCAGCTACAGTATTTTTTACGCCTGCTCTTCTGTCAAAAGTCAATCTCTAAAAGGTAGCACATCATAGCGGAATTTAACATGTCAATATGTTTTGTTTTTGACTCATTAAAAAACAACAATAGCCAAACAACAACAATTTACTCAACCTACCCTAGCAGTATCATGTGTAATTTTTTTTCTTTTTATATTTGTTTGCTTGGAGTGATAACAGGAGACAATTTAAGAATCAGGCGATTAGAAATTACTAAATCTCAGAAATACTTAAACATTTATATAGCTCTATATTTCCATAATCTGAGTCAGCATATTTCCAGTCTCAATAAGTCATGCCATACATGACAGTCACCTAAAAGTTGCTGAGAACCCCCTCCCCTCCCCCCCCCTCCCATTATGATACACATTATCAGTCACAGAGATTGAATTAGTAATTAAGGTGGTCTTACGATTCTTTACCATTTTGTTGAGGTCTACTAATTTCATTGAATGCCTACTTCTATAGAGACAGTTACGTATCATATTCCCTTGACAATTCTATCATTTCTTCATGTTGGCACAACAGTACAGGCTAGCTGAATGACAGTTTCCTCATGAGATCTTTAATGTAAATTGAAATGATATGGATATTTATTTATGAATGAAGAGCAGCGGTTAGCATGCAGTTGTCCAATGAACTGTATTGGATGTATTGGTGCATTCCGACAAATTCAATAAACTTGGTTGGAAGGGGAAGGGGGGGGGGGAGAGAGGGGCTGACTAATATCTATTCTTTGCTTACCCACGATTAGATTTTGAATGAACATCCACAATATGACTCGTTTGTTTGTTTTCCCTTTGAAGGTCATTCTTATAGTCTAGGAGTACCTGGAATAGATGACAGATATGGCTCACCTGGATGCACATAAAGAAATTTGTCGCACTCCTCCTAAGAGTTCAAGGGTATTAAATAAGTGTTATCTATCATAGTATGCACACATTCTGTGTCATCATGTGTAGCTGTTTAGATAGCTAAAAAATATCATTTCTACTTGGAAAGTTAGGTATGTCAACACGCTATTTAAATCACCTCTAGCAGGTCATATTATCTGTTGTCTTAAAAGATATCATTAATTTCAAATATGCTAATAACTCAAGCATTGATTTCTTATTCACTTGCTAATACAGTCAAAAACTTACTAATCCAATGTTAAACAATGTAGCTCCTGGAATGACTCTACTTCTAGTTAACTGCCATTGAGTTCCCAACTAAAAGTTGAGTGTTTATTCTGTGGAAGTACTGACAAGGGAATACTTATATGTTATTCCCAAATTATAGAAATGGCATGTGTCCCCATCAGTAACTAGTGTTCATGAAAGCAAATAAGTAACTCAAAAGAGTATCACATTATCACCTCTGTAGTGAAAGATAAAAACTTCCTTTGTTTACTGTACCAAATATAGCGTGAATGTTGCCTAACTAAAGTCATTTAGTCAAATTTCTTAATTTATTTTTGTAATACAAAACTAGAATAGCTAATTTATTAGCTAGACACTTAGAATTAGCTCATGTTTTAGCATGGATCTATTTTACACCAACAAACATCCTCCTATTACTAAAATCATTTTTTTTTGATAAACTAAAAAAAACAACAGTATAAATTTAAACTTTTTAAACCAATCTCCTTGAGCTGAATTACATCTTCAGTATTTCAATATAATTAATTATAAGTTGAACAGCAACAGACAAAACAAAAATTAACAGAAAAGCTACCGAATGGATATAGGACAATTCCTCTTTATTCTATTCTATTATGGAAGTACTTGTAGCAGATACTTTATGATGATGCAATTGTTCATAGGTTCCATCTTGAATTTTTTGATGTTGTTGCCTCGTCCTCACCAAACTAACAACTTTCAGATCATTTATTGTACAAATTGTTGATACCAGAAGTAAAATGAGCATCACATTGATTACTGACATCACAGACAGAAGCACATATGTCTGTAGATAGAATTGAGCATCAGTAGTAGAGTTTGTTATAACTACAACAATAGACATGCAATCACAAATATGAAAGGAATTGAATTCTAAGCCTGTATATTAAACTAATATTTGGAGAATTATACACTGTGGAAACAGTGAGAATTGGAGCAGCAGTATAGTAGCCCTGAGAAATCTTTAGGGATTAAAAGAGCTAAATAATTAACACTTTCAGTCATACCACACACATACCGACTCAGTTATTTAGAGTTTAAGAGTTGCTATTGAAACAGAGGTTACTATTTGACACAAGAAGCTAAATATCCACTCTATAGCCTGTCCAGTACAGCCAACCTGTGGGACTTCTGGGGGGCTTAATCTTAAGCAAACTTCAGACAACTTTATTAGTTTACTCTGCACTCAACCTCCCTGGTGGCAGTGGATTATACAATAAATCTATTTTCTAATTTATCTACATAGTGTTCTCAGCTTCAACACCAAAATGTGCACATCACATTTGCACTCTTTATAATTATTATAGTTTATTGAATGTAGCTAATAAGCTTACTGCTGGATGAAGCGACATCATTATTTCCTGCAGAAGTAGAGACTCCAGGAACTAAAGGTAAACCACAGAGTTACAATAATGACGGTATCAGCTAATTAATGTCATGTGATGTATGCATATCCCTTCTGTGGGGTAGTCCGGCATAGCGAGACCCTTTACCAATCCTCTACGCTGGTAATGGGTCTGGGGACATGGCGATACCAAATTTGTTCTGCCGCACAAATATTGCGGCGGTCAATTACCATTAGCAAATTACTGGGAATGGCCCTCCTCAACCACAAATAGAAATTCCTGTGCGTGTCAGCCACCCTTTCCAACACTAGGTTTAGCAGTTTAGCAATCATGGCAAATTTGCGGTAGAAATTCAGGTATAAAGGAGGTGGGGCACTCACCACTTCCACATTCCTCCAGAACAAATTTGGTACGGCCATGTCCCTAGACCCTCCACACGCTTTGCGCGCTACGCGGGTCTGGCTAGCCGGACTATCTGTGGGGTGGAAAGTTTCACTTACACAATTTAAAATCAATTCTGTGTGACAATGACAGCAAAAGACAGCATGCAAATAGTTTAATTTCACTCAAAAGTTAAAACAGCCAACAATTGAAAAAAAAAGAAGTTATGTGACCACTTTCCAACAATAAAATTGCTGTGTGCCTATTGGGAGAACTTGCTCTTGGATGTTTTGTGGCTGTGTCATTAATGCTTGTTTCAATGCGATATCTTTAAACAATGCATTATTGTTGGTAACATTTATGATTAAGAAATATTCAACATTGTTAATAGCTACAAAACACAGCTTGACAGTGGTGTTCACATATTGTTATACAGTAGAGAGTGATGAATACCTATTTGTGTCCAAACTACTAAAAATTTGAGTATGCCCCACATTGATATGGATGCAATTGCTACTTGCCCATACGTGAGGAATACATTCAATTCTAATAATCCATTACATTATTTTTACCATTATATACTGTATGCATTGTCCAGTGTACCAACTGTACCAATATATTTAGTAATAATGGCCTGGTATTAAAGACGGTGAGGTTTAAGTTTGATGCTACAGCACAGACTATTTTTAATACAACAGAATTAGGATATTAACTAGTCCCTTATATTGAACTAATGACTACTTTCTTTATAAATAAGCTGTGAAAGCAAATGGGGAATCATAATATGTATCTAACCTACAACTGTTAGGCTATTCCAGAGTGACATCATTCCTAGATGGTTCCTGAGTCTACACTCATACATTCCCTCATCCTCAAACCGGATGTTTATGAGGCGGAGTTCATTGACTGGTGTGATGACTCTCCTACCATCAGTAATGTTGGACACAACTCTAGGGAAAGGAGTGTTCTGGTCATGGAATATCCACTGGAGCTGGAGGTAGTTACTGGCATTGCAGGAGAAGTTGTAGGCTCCACCCACATTAACTGTAGCATTGACACTTGAAGAGAAGATTACTAGGGGCTCAGTGTAATGGGCTGATACGGAAGAGGAATGAAGAATTCCACCTAGTACTGTCCACACATATGCAAACATTCGTACACACAAACACAAACTCACAAAAGCTTATTTCTACTGGAGTACTTAATTCTACCTATACAGTCACAGACATTTTATCTTTACTTCTCTTTCTTTAACATTTGTATACCTAAAAGAGAATTTAATGAAGTTTTTTCTTTATTTTGCAAGCAGCTAGCTAGTATGTCACAGACACGATAGCTTACATGCATTGCACACGTATGTCCCATTATCTGAGGAGGTTGAGTTTGTGAAAAATAAAATCACAGTAGATGCCACAGTCATGATGTGGTGATTCCCACTAGTGTTCGATATATTCTCCCTAGAGGGGAGGGTCCAAAACTGGAAGATGTAATTACTAGGTATCCTGCAACTTAGAGCGATGTTATCTCCATTTTTATAATAATAAGGAAATGGGAAACTAAATGCATGGAGTTCTGTAGTACCTAAAACAACAACAACAACAACAGTAAGTAACATTAACAAGCACTCACTGTCTTCTTTATGTGATGTAATTTACTGAGTATGCCAGCATGCTATGGTTTTGATAAAGTATATATCCCACTTACAGTTATTAAGTTTCATTAGTTAAAAAAAATTGTTTAGGTAGCTGTAGTAGCAACAATTAAGTTGTTATCGTTATTGTTATTATGAATATTATTATTATTAGTAGTAGTAGTATTAGTAGTAGTAGTAGTATTGTAGTTGTTTCTGTTGTTTTAATATTCTACTGTTTTACTGCACTGTATAATGGAATGTTCTGTTCAGATATTATGGCTCAATTGACAAGGATAACATTGAACTCATTGAAATTGACTCTACACGAATGTTATTAACCCTCAGCGCGAGACGGTTATAGTAGTTGTCCTGTCGGTTAGTCTATATGTCTGTCTGTCTATCTGTCTGTCTGTCTGTCTGTTTGTCTGTCATGCTCTGATTTTGGAGATTACTGACAATTAACCGTTGATATAAGTATGAGCTTACTCAAAATGAAGATTTAAGATCATTCATTATGCTATATATTTTTTTAATTTCAGGCTAATTGTCGAGAAAACATTAAGCTTTCAGCTCCGTATACTGGGTACCAGCTTTTGTGGGTAACACCCCCTAGCGTCATGTCATAATCACGTGAGCAAATAATTTCTTGCAGCCCTCGGTGTAGCTTGCTTTATGCTCAGTTAAGTTAATTGAAAGAAGTGAAATTTCGTGTTGAAAATGTATACCAGGCCAGTTTAGCTTCTTCTATTATAAAGACATGTTTTCATGTACCATTTTCATTTCTCGAGCAATATTGATGCCTGATTATAATAGTTAATAGTAGATTGCTTAATCTTTTGATCTGAGATTATAGTGTAATAGCTATAGTGTTTAGTAGCGCTAGATTCATTACTTTTAGTAGTATTAAAGCAATTATGAATATTAATCTCTTAGCTTCTTAACCTGAGATTTTTAAATGAAATAGGAACACAATACTTATTTTCAGTCCAAGTATAGTGTTGATGAATCTTGACATCTCCTAAAAACACAAACCATAATCATAGATAATGTTTCATATTTGAGCACTAGAATTATTCTTACACACACACACACACACACACACACACACACACACATGCATACACACACACACACATGCATACACACACATGCATACACACACACATACACACACATATAGGTAGAAAGATATTAAATATATTATTTCCTAAAGTGTTTAGGTCTAAAGTAATCAATCAAGTTTGCTATAAAAACAATGGCTAACTTAAGCCGCACATTAACTCACAGAAATATTTCATTAAGCTTCATAGTCTATCATAAAGGTAAGGGTTCTCACCCTTGGAGCTTCATTTACTTAACTACATCTTAAGATATGTATTCAATAGCTAAATTTCATCCTCTTCAACATATTTATGATTTGGTAGCAATTATGTAATGTAATAGATCTTCACTTAGGCTCACAAATGAAAGAACACTGAAACATTCTCATCAACACTTTTTGAGGTTCTTAATTAGGAATAGAGTGACACAGCTTTAGACATGCCCTTTATTGTTAACTTAGAGCAAAATAACAGAAGTAGGAATAATTTGCTTAATTTCTGGCTCACCAAATTACAAGATGTGATGAAGAATCATGAAGCATATAGACAGCTAAAAATTATCTCAGAAAGCAAACACCTTCTCTATCAGTCACAGTTCACAGTATTACATATCGTAGCAGAGACATGACTCTTTATAGTTTTGTGTATGTATACATTTTATCAAAAAATAGCATACAACTCCAGTTGATAAAAACAAAGCATGCTAATAGAGTGACATTTGAACTGGAACTTCAAATGTTTACTATTCACTGTTTCACTTTCCATTAATCTATCCATTCACTGTGTTTAGTCTACATAACAAATATATTCCCAAAGTATGATCAGTTTGCTAGTCACGCTTGCTGCTACAATTCTTTTAATTACAATAACTTAATAATTAACATTGTAAAGAGTAACTTGTACAGTGTATGCTCAAATTCAATTTTTATGTTAATTTGACTGCTACCATTAATTTTCCATATACATTTTCAAAATTGTGATTGATATACATAATGTGTGGATGTAGCTAATTGTGAAATATCAAAATTAAGTCCTCTACAGTTAAATAAAGATATAGCTAAATCGTCAATTTATATATTATTCAGTAGCTACTAAATAATGTACAAATAGCTTCAGCTCACGAATTATTGAAATATTGAAAAGCTCATTTGCAATATCTCATTCACAATCTTATTAGGTATAAGGTAACACTGCGTTAAACATGCCCTTTTAGAAACAAAAACCAATAATTTGGGTATTTTCTTGTTTACTATGACTCGTGAAATATATAACAATTTTAAAAAACACATCGGAACACAAAAACCATCCATGTCAGTCACACTCAGTAGCTAAGGACATTTCCCTTTATAAGTTTAGTTTATACATAAACATCTATCATTACCCAAAATCCCTAAATAACTACCTTCACCTATAAAAGCATGCTATTATGTATAGTGTATGTTTTTAAGTGTATCTGATAGTAATGTTTTATTATTCACTCTTTCACTTTTCATTTATCAATTCATTGATATATGTTGTCTCCACAACAAACATATTCCCAAAGGCAGTGTAACATAATGATTAACATATGGCTAGTGTTGCAACTGTTATAAAACTACCCAAATGTGATATATTGACACATGATTTTCTTGATTTACAAGTTGTGGGATTAAGCTAATTGTGAAAAATTAGTTATGCCAGTCCTATTGCACTTGAATGTAGAGGAACTGATTATATATAGAACCATTTCCTTGTGCTAAATGTAATTTTTGTGAGCATCTGTAGTTAATTGCTAGTAAGCAGCATGACTCAGAACTATATACTACAAAACTATCTATAATCAACCCTGAATACTTTATCTAAATAACTTCTAAAAATTGTGTAAATATATATTATAACTTGCTAAATAAATAGCTAGATAATTTGACAAATTAAAGAAAGCTGGCTAGTAAATTTCAAAGAATGAAATATGTCCAGATTATATTTTGTGATGGAGGAGCAGGATGACAGCATTAACTAAAGCCCAAGCATTTGTTATTATTTTGCCTTCTTGTTTCTTAAACTGATAACTTACTATAGAATTGAGAGAAGTCCATGTGGCAATGGAATGTGTAGCACAAGTCACCACCTAGGTTAGCTGGTGCTGGCTACCCTTGACTATGTCCAAAGTTAAAACCTAGCAGTTCTTCTAAGTGATAGCTTAATTGAAATCAAAGAATATTGTTGAACTGGTGTTGCATTTTCCTAAACCCACTGGTAATCTAGATGGTCACGTAACTGTCTCATGTTTACTAATGCTTTCCTGTGTAACATAATATTATACAACTACAGGTAATGATACCAGTTTTCAAAAAACATGTTTACAAAACAAAACTTGATGAAGTTCAATCATGAGTGATTTAAGGTTATAAATCAAGCTAATATAAATACAAGAGTTGTAAGTTCAGCAAAGCCCGGTGAGTTGCAAAATAATCCTATATATATGATCCTTGTTCCCCCACAAAATAAATGTAGCTTATTAGGTTCTTGTGTACTGGTATGTTATTTTACTTCATCAATTTGATTGACTGCATCTGTGACTATGCATACATATACTAATTTGGTTGGTTTTTTTTTTTGCAGAGGTTGAGTTCCACCATATGGAATTCAAAACTAAAATTTATTTATTTTGTGGAAGTTTGCTGATTAATCCTGCCCCAGTTACTCCCTAATTAGTTTCTACAATGGACAAGAGAAGAGTGTTTGGCAATTGCATTCACTTGCTGAAGGAAAGTTGAAATACAGTTAATGAGTAATGTACACTAGCTATAGCGTTCTAGCTACGGTCCACCTGAATTAAATCCATGGCATGCACTTTCTGTGATCCTTGTTTACCGTGGGTAGTCCATTACTCATTAATTAATCTATTATATTTTAAGAATAATAATGACTAATAATGTTAGGAAGTTAGTTTGTGTTGTGAAAAATGTATTAACTATAGAGATGAATCATCATTTGAAACATTATTTATAGTTTTAAAGTCTATTAGTATAGAAACAAACCTGTCACTACACTAAAGAGATTTTCTCAATGCTTTCAATAAAAATGCAGGTTGTATTGAAAATTGAGCTATCCATTAAAGATCACAGGACCTGAATTAGTCAATGCACGAAGTATACAAAGACATATGTTAGCAACTCTTATCTATAGTCAACAATCTTATTATGAAAAGAGTAGCTAATACGATGTAATTTTCAACAATTACCTCACTTGTACTAAAGTGCTGCTTTAAACATAGTGCTGATTTATTGAAAAGTTTTAGTGTATCATGTCAAAATCATGAACTGATTTCTTACGTTGCCAACAAGATTGAAATTCTCCTAAAAGCTGGCATACCCACTCTTATACTTTGTGCATAAATCACATACTTTGTGCATAATGTTTTATACCTGCAAATATATTTACAAAAAAATAGTCCGAACTAACTAGCTATACAATTGTTTAATTTTCTTTGTATTTGTAATACTTAACAATGTCAAACACGTTATAATGATGTGTTCTTGATACTCATTTAATTTTCAAAGTGTCCATATGCTGCACATTCTGTCATAGTCAGGTCCTCGTCACACTGGTAGGACTGATCATTTGTAGCGCTGACTTTGTTTTGGATTTGAACTTCCTCATATTCAGCCACTACTGCACCTGATCAATTGGAGGAAGTTCATTTATTTATAAGAATTTCAGTTTGATAACACATAAGTTACAATGCTAACACTGTTATCATAGTTTCTGTCGCTTAATATTGCAATGTTTTAATTTGATAGTGTTATTTATCTGAGGTATTACTCAATAAAATATAACACAAACATGAGCAATAAGATAATTATGTTTATACCTTCTATTGGAGATGGTATACTTGTATTAATGGAAGGTAAGCAGAAAACAGGACAAGTATGTCTTCTTTTGCAACCAGCACACCTCTGCAATTCTTCATTTGTGGATTTTGTTCTTATTCGTAATTTCCAATATTGTAGAGTCACCACAGTCAATGCAGCCATAAGGAAAAGGATCACTGTAGAGAGCAGTACAGACACTGTTGCTAGAGCAATCCATCTGTTAGTTTCATTTATACCTTTAAATTCATAAGTTCACAGGTATACGAATAATTTATCCTCATTTTATACATTATAAAATGTGTATGCTACAATTAGCTATGCCCAATCAGTCCATTGATAATTGTGTAAAGTATTGTTTAAATACTTTTTTATTGCTTACCAGTGACATTGTGATTAACAGGATTTTGTGATTTGGTGTGATTACTTGTAGTTGAAACTGTAAGTTGTGTAGAGTATACAATTATTTTTGTCATAAATTTCAAAAATTTGTATCCCTTACTATTTACTATAGCTGTAGTGAAGACTCTAAACAAGTACTCTAAAAATGCAATAACAATAGTAATAAATTAATATGGCTTTATTTATACACCAAACATATAGTTATACTCGTCTCTTTCCATATAGAATTATGTGCAAATATTTCCTGACCTACAACTGTTAACGTATTGCAGAGTGACCTCTTTCCGAGATTATTGCGAAGTCTACACTCGTACATTCCCTCGTCCTCAAACCGGATGTTGGTGAGGTGGAGTTCATTGTCTGGTGTGATGACTCTCCTACCATCAGAAGTGTTGGACACAACTCTAGGGTAAGAATTTTTAGGTTCGTGGAATATCCACAGGAGGAGGAGGTAGTTACTGGCATTGCAGGAGAAGTTGTAGGCTCCACCCACATTAACTGTAGTATTAACACTAGAGGAGAAGATCACTAGGGGCTCAGTATAATGGGCAGATATAGAAGAGGAATGAAGAATTCCACCTAGTACTGTTCACACACATGCACACATTCACACACATAAGACAAACTCACAAAAGCCCATGTCTACTTGACTATTTCTACCATTATAATCACAGGCAATTTATCTTTACTTCTCTCTCTTTTAAAATTTGTAAACCTAACTGCAAATTTGATGAAAGTATTTTTTATTTTGCAAGCAACTTGCTAGTACAGTAGAACCTCCCTTATCTGAACTCCCAAGTTACGGGCACCTCCCTCTACCGGAAGCTGCTATGTACCTTGTGGTTAGGTAAAGTATCCCAACTAGCAAATTTGACAGCTGCTTTTGGATGGGCAGTTTCAACTGGCAGCACTATTTTGAATGCAATTCTGAGATATGGGCAAATCTGAGATACCTGCACCCCTTGAAACCAAGGTGCCCTGATAAGAGAGGTTCTACTGCATGTCACAGACATGATATCTTACATGCATTGCACATGTATGCCCCATTATCTGAGGAGGTTGAGTTTGTAATAAATAAAGTTACAGTAGATGCCACAGTCATGATGTGGTGACGCCCACTAGTGGTGGAAATATTCTCCATAGAGGGGAGGGTCCAAAACTGGAACATGTAATTACTAGGTACCCTGCAACTTAGAGCGATGTTATCTCCACTTTTATAATAATAAGGAAATGGGAAACTAAATGCACTGAATTCTGTAGTACCTAAAACATAAACAACAACAACAGTAAGTAACATTAACAAGCACTCACTGTCTTCTTTTTTGTGATGTAATTTACTGAGCATGAGGTAAGTAAAAGATGCCAGCATGCTGTGACAAATTTTAAGTTTTATTAGTTTAAAAAAATGTTATAGCTAGCTGTAGTAGCCTTTATTAAGTCATTATTATTATTACTATTATTATTATTATTATAATAATAATTATTATAATAATAATTATTATTATAATAATAAATATAATTATTATAATAAATATTATTATTATTATAATAATAATAATTATAATAATAATAATCACTATTATTATTATTGAAACTACTACTGTTACTACTACTACTACTACTTTATTATTATGATTATTATTATTATTATTGTAGTTGTTGTTGCCGTTGTCTTATTATTTTACTTTTTTACTGCACTATATATAATTATAGCTATTATAAATATTGATCTCTTAATCTCTCTTAACCTGAGATTGTTAAATGAAATAGGAGTAGGATACTTATTTTCAGTCCTAGTATAGTGTTGATGAATCTTGACATCTTCTAAAAACACACACATATCATAGATAATGTTTCATATTTGGACTAGAATAGTTTTTACGTATATGGCTAGAAAGATTTATTATTTCCTATAATATTTAAGTCTAAATCAATTAATAAGTTTGTAGTAAAACATTGGCTAACTTAACATTAACTCATATAAATATTTCATTGAGCCTCATAGGAAACAAATTTTAGCAAATAGTAAAGCTGAGGGTTCTCACCCGTGGTGCTTTATTTACTTAAGCACACCTTAAGGTATGTATTCAATAGTTCTATTTCAGTCTCTTCAAAATATTTATGATTTGGTAGCTATTATGGAATATGTATAGAATGCTTTAAATTTCAGTTAGGCTCACAAATGAAAGAAAGACTGAAACATTCTTATCCGCAGTTTATGTTTAGGCTCCTCCACACCTATTTACCAATTAACTACTTATTACCTTAACACTCCACCACCATCTCTTTCATAGCAATTCAAGCAACACCACCCACCTACCTACCTACCTAACTACTTAGTTCAGATAAAATTCCCCTCACAAACTTATACACATCTGTGACATTATGACTCCTATGTCAACACACTTGTTGTAAGGCCATCCAGTGGTGGCAATTGCACTTCTCATATATTCTGTATCCAGAGTTATCTACAGTTAGTTGTTGTATCATACTCACCTATCATACTACTCTACTTGGCTTCTTCCTACTTAATGATAAATGTTAAATAATTACTATTGACTCTGAACTGACCTAATTAATACAGTTTATACATAGCAGCATATTCAGGCTGTACATCCCTAAACAGAAGCAAAACTAAATACTATCCCACTATATAATTATGAGGTACTTACTTAGGTATAGAGTGACACAGCTAAGATATACCCTTTAGATAATTAACATAGAGCATAAAACATAAGTAGAAATAAGTTTTCTGGCTTACCAAATAAAATTATTATGATGAAGACTCATGCATTATATATAGCAAGCTAAAAATTAACTCCGAAAGCAAAACCTTCCATACCAGTCACAGTTCACAGTAATACATACCATAGCAGAGACATGACTTTATAATTTTGTGTATGGATATATTTTATCATTACAAATGACATACAGCTTCAGTTGATAAAACAACGTATGCTAATAAGAGTGTTGTTTGAAGTGGAACTTAAAATAATTATGATTCACTGCTTCACTTTCTATTCATAACTGCATTTTGTCTGCATAACAAGCATATTCCCAACCAGTACTATCACATAATTTGATCAGTTACCTAGTTACAATTCTCTAATTACAATGAAGTGGACAAGAAGTAATTTGATTTAATATTCAGTAGCTATTAAATATGTACAAAATAGTTAAGGTTTAACTTAAGCTCACAAATTATTGAAGTACTGAAGGCAAAAAAGTTTATGTATACCTTCAGCGAACACATGTTGTAGTTGGGACATTTCCCTTTATAAGTTTTGGGTATACATACACATTTATCATACCCAAAATTCATAAAAACAACAACACTACCTTCACTTATAAAGCTAGCATGTGTAGTATATGTTGATTTTTTAAGTGTAACTGATAATAATGTTTACTTTTCACTTTCCATTTATCATTTTAGTGCTATATAATATGTTGTCTACACAACTTGCATATTCCCAAAGGCAGTGTAACATACAATATGATCAACACTTGGCCAATCTAATCATGCCAATAAAACCGAGCTACTAAATGCAATATCATAAATCAGAGTACCTTTAACAGTTGACATTCAGAAGTCAATTTGACTTTAAATAGTGTTAATGAATTTCTTGATTTACAAGTTGTGTGTAGCTAATATTGTGAAATATTAATAATGCCATTCTTTTGTTAGTTAAGTGCAAAAAAAACTTTGATTATTATATAGAAGCATTTCCTAGTGCAATATATATTTTTTTGTGCAGCTGTGGCTAATTGCCAGTAAACTGCATAACTAACTAATCACTTGGACTATAGCAGAACTAACCATAACCAACCCTGAATACTTTATCTAAGAGAACTTTTAAAAAAATTGAGTAAATATAATATGACTTGTTTAATCAAGCTAATAAAAATTCAGGAGCAACTCTTTATGTTATCCAGAGTAATAAGTTCAGCAAAGCCCAGCGAGTTTCAAAATACATCCTAACTTTCACCATTTATCCCACATATTAAACGTAGCCCATAGGTATTTGTGTACTGGTACATTATTTTACTTCCCCATTTGATTAATGTACTGCATCTGTGACTATGCATACAGTGACAGCTGCTTCTTTCCATGGTCCTATATACGGAAATCCAAATATGCTGTTTCCATGTAAGGTCTGGAGGTTATAGAAACTGGAGACCTGTTCAAGGGCACACCACATATCGTCCAGGCAGGAGTTAAGTTTTTTTTCCTAGAAATGACCAGGCACTTTGAAGGCCATGGTCTTCAATCCAGGTGTTAATGGATGAGAGATCAGAGTGAGCTATGAGCAGGTCTTTATCACAGGCTATCTTTCTTGAGTATGTTACATCATCTGCATAACCAGTTAATTAAGTTGCTTGAAATTGACAGGAGTATGTTAAAAATATCATTGAAAGCTGCTACAAAAAGTAGTGGGCCTAAAATTGAGCCCTGGAGGATGCCAGTGGTAACTGTAGCCCTGGAGAAGAGACACCATCCATTCTTACAAACTGTTCTCGATTTGATAGATAGTCTTGAAACCACTTTAAGAAGAGCCAGAAATGCTTAGTTTGAACAGGGCATCTGTGATACCTGACTGTTGGACTGAGTTGAAAGCTTTTGCTAGATCCAGAAAGACCCAGGGCATATTTCTGCCCTTGTCCAGGTGCACGTGTCACTTGTGGGTCATGAAGCGAGATAGAACTGTTTGGCTAGAAGCCAAACTATGAGCTAGAGATAGCATTACTACAGGAGAGAAGAAAACTTTGTAAAGTTGAGTGAACTAGGCATTCCTGTAGTTTTGTTCATACAAGAGATAGGATCAATATAGGTCTACAATTGGAGGCCAGACTGGGGTCCCCTTTTATGAAGATTGGATTAATTTGAGATATTATCATAGTTGCCAGGAAGTGTGCCATACTTGAAGGATGCATTGCCACAAACGGAGCTTGCACATCTTTTAAACATCGTAGCAGAGATACATGGCTCAGAGGATGTGCATTCTTTCATTAACAATACTGCCTGAGGATGTCTGAGGCGTCACAGGTGGAAGATGATAGGGATTTTTCGGTATTTTATAGCCATTTTTTTGTGGTTAGGAGGTAGAACTGGAGCACATGTCTCTTTAGTAAAACAAGATGCAAAGAAGTTGTTTAGCGCTTGCTTTGTCTATAGCAATAGAGGCTGTCGAGGAAACTTTTTTGTGAATGGTTGACACACGGGTGTTACAACCTGATGGTTTATGGTAGGCCTTCCAGACATCCAATATTTCTTCAAGTTGTAGTGATTGCTCAATACAGTTAAGGAGTAATGCACACTAGTTATAGTGTTCTAGTGGACCACTTGAATAGAGTCACAGTGTCCGCAATCTTTGTTAGTACAGTGGGAAGCGTTGCTAATTTTACCAATGATGCACTTACTAATACGTTAATATTTCAAGAATAATAATGACCACATAAGGCTAGAATGTCTGAAATTAGCTTGTGTTGTAAAATTTTTCTTTTATAAACTAAAGATGAACTACAGTCTGATTATAGTTTTGAAACCTATGAGTATAGAAATGAACCTGTTCATGCAAGAGATTTCTCATCGTGTTCAATAAAGGGCAAGCTAGTTGAGAATTGAGCTATTCATTAAAGATTACATAGTTAGACTATCTAGTCTAAACATGCAGCTTGGTCCTTCAAACACTCTACCCAAGCATGTGGATTTACCCTGCAAACATGATGAGATTTAGGAAAGGAAACTATATCTTTCTAAACAGTTAGAAGTTAAGTTATTTAGAATTCTTATGCCCCAATTTATCTGTTGTTGTGCGTATTTCATATTTTGTTTTTACTTGAATTTTCAATAGTGAATTTATGTGCTGCATACGATGTTCTAAAGCAAAGCATCATCGTAATACCCAAAATGAATGCTTACTCATCAACTCTTAGCATGCATGCGTGAGAGGTTTATAGTAGTGACCTTGCTGCTCTGTTTGTTTGTTTGGAACGATTTGATTTTGGAGATTACTGACAATAAACTGTTGATTATAGGTATGAACTTACTCAGAGCAACGATTTAAAAACTGGGCTGATTATTGAAAAAATGCAAATGGCACCATGTCTGTACGAGCTTTTGTGAGTAACACCCCTAATTGTCACATTGTTAAAGTTGTACAACGTGCGGAGTAGTTGTAAATGCTAGGATTCTCTATCTTGTCCAATCGATGAGTGCATCATAATGATACTGGAATCTGGAATACCAGCAAGGAGGAGGTGACACTTTTTAATACTGCCTGTACTTGTTTTGCCATTAGTTTTTCAGCAATGTCAAACAATGATTGATAGGCTAGCCATTGATGATGTCAGGTGTGGCTATTAAATCATTTGCCCACATCAAGATCCAATTTGGGAAGCAAAAGCGTAACTTGCTATAATGAGTTGTATCTCCTGCACAAATTCAAACTCTAATTAAAGAGCAGTTTTAACAGCACCATGTAAGGACCAGACTTGGGTGCCAATATCTAGAAATTCACAAACTGTTCAATACTGACGAACAAACAAGATACAAGAGATTCAAAAATAGATGATGATGGTCATTGGTACTAAACAGACATCTTATCATGCCATGAGGTAAGATCCTATGATGTATATAATTATAGTTTCTTTATTGATAAAAACAAAAAACAACATAATTTACATTTTAAAAGTCAAATACCTTATGCTGAATCATTCTATATATTGGAAGATAGTAATGACAACAAAATTAAATAAATAAGCAAATAAATGAACACAACAGCAGATACTAAATGGATGGGACTAATCTATTCTATTAAAGTACTTGTATAGCTGATGCTGTCTTGTTTACGATGTAACTGTCCATAAATTGTTTCTTAATTTTGATATAGTTTTCTAATCCTCACAGAGCTAGCCACTTTCAGATCATTTATTATACACAGTGTTGATACCAGAAGTAACAAGAGCATCACATTGATTGCTGACATCACAGACAGAAGCACATATGTCTGTAAATATGACTGAGTGTCTGCAGTAGAGTTCACTAAAATTATAATAATGGATGGACAAATAAATGAATTGAATTGAATTCAAAACACATTATTCTGTTGAATTGATAATAATTGGATAGTTGTACTCTAAATCGTTTATTCTAACTCACATTGTGTTTTCAGTTTTAATACCAATATTTTGTGAATATCAAAATCTGCACCCTTTATAATATTTATAGGATATTGAATAGTCTTCGATGTAATGAACTTACTGTTGGTTGAAGAAACATCATTATTTCCAGTAGAAGTAGAGACTCCTGTAACTAAAGGTAAACCATAGAGTTAGCTATGTTAACGACAGCATCAGCAAGTCAGTGAATGTCATGTTATTCATACCTTCTGTCTGGTGGAAGAATTCATTTACAAAATCTGTAGTCAATTCCGTACTTTGCCATCCAGGCTGAGGAAAATTATCTGATAGCAAATAATGATAAAAATCAGCAATCATAAACTATTGACACAAAATAAGTAAACTTAATCTAATTCTATTCACAAAAAATAATATGTATGAGCTGTGTGCATGCCATTTATAAATCCTCTCCATACATTTTGGTTCTCCATTCCCTCACTTTCATTGACAGAAGGAAGGTGGCCCACCTATTGTTGATGAAGAATGCTGATTTAAACTATTGTCATAAATATTGAGTATGTCATTGAGGTCATTTAATTGCTATGAATACATTTGCTACAATACACTCAATTACATAATTACAAAAATCGATTGCATTATTTGATCATATTATATTGTGTATTTCAATGCTGTATTAATACCAGAAAATGACCATCCAAGAATAGGAGGATTAAGTGGTCAAGATTTATTGTTATCACAGTCAATTCTGATTACAACAGAATTAAGATATGAACTGGTACTTTATATAGAATCCTTAAAACTTTTCAAATAAGGTGTGACAGTCAATAGGCAAATGAACACAATACTTATCTTACCTCCTAAAATTGTTAAGTTATTCCAGAGTGACATCATTCCCAGATTATTGAGAAGTCTACACTAGTACGTTCCCTCGTCCTCAAACCGGATGTTGGTGAGGTGGAGTTCATTGTCTGGCGTGATGACTCTCCTACCATCAGTAGTGTCGGACACAACTCTAGTGTAAGAATTGTTAGGGTCATGGAATATCCACTGGAGCAGGAAGTAGTTACTGACATTGCAGGAGAAGTTGTAGGCTCCACCCACATCAACTGTAGCATTGACACTCATGGAGAAGATCACTAGGGGCTCAGTATAATGTGCCGATACAGAAGAGGAATGAAGAATTCCACCTAGTACTGTCCACACACATGCACACATTCACATACACAAACACACTCACAAAAGCAAAATTTTACATTTTTATTCTACATCATGATTACGGAGTTCTATAAATTGTCTATATTCTCTATAATTTTTTCTGATTCATCCTAACTGAAATGTTTTAATTTTACGAACATACAACAACTAGAATGTCATAGTCATGTATCTTACATGCATTGCACACATATGTCCCATTATCTGAGGAAGATGTTTGTGATAGATAAGGTCACAATAGATGCCACAGTCATAATGCGGTGCCGCCCACTGGAGGTGGAGATGTTCTCACTGGAGGGGAGGGTCCACAACTGGAACATGTAATTTCTGGGCACCCTGCAGTCTAGAATGATGTCATCTCCACTTTGATAGTAATATGGAAATGGGAAACTATATGCACGGAATTCTGTAGTACCTGTAGACAAAAAACAACAACAACAACAATTAACAATGACCAATAACAACATTTAGTTACAAGCATTCTGTGACATAATATTTTTTAAGAGAACAAAACATGCCAATAATAACATATAACTAGTATTAAGTCTCATTGCTGTAAAAAATCTTGTGAATAGCGGCATTAGCCATAAGTCTACTTATTATTATTATTATTATCCCTCAGTGTGCATGTGTGAGAGGGTTACAATATTCAGTTGGTCAGTCAATCAATCATAATTATTATACTGTCACACAACAAAAAGTGTATCTCGGAGATGGCACCTCCCAAGGATCATAACCAGCATCAAAACGTTGCACTGGACTATTTAAGTCCCTTTAATGTGCCGGAATATTCGTTTTGGCTATTTTTCAAAAAAAGCCAGAGATTTTTAGGCCTTATGATTGTAAGCAATCATTGATAACGCCCCCATAGTCACGCCATACTCACATGAGCGAATACTTTTTGTTGTCGCTGCACAGTAGCTATAATGTTCTCTTCAGATACTTTGAACAATTGAGAATGGAAATAGCTTGAATTTATTGAAATGAACTCTGACTAAATGTCTTAATTTAAGTAATTAATTTTTTAACCTGAGATTTTTTAATTGAATAGGAGTAGGATACACATTTTCCATCCTAGTGTATTGTTGGTGAATCTTGACATCTCCTAAAACACAGATCATAATCATAGATATTATTCATATTTGCGCATTAGAACAATTCTTACATATATAGTTAGAAAGATATATTATTTCCTGTACTATTTAGGTCTAAAGTAATCAATCAAGATTTTCATAAAAACATTGGCTAACTTCAGCCACCCATTAACTCATAGAAACATTTCGTTGAGCCTCATTGGAACCCAAACACAATAAAAACTTCCATAACACAATTACAAGGTTTATATAAACAATCTTCAATTTCACTTTTTTTACTTAAGTGCACCTTATGATATGTATTCATTAATAGTTAAATTCCTGCATTTGTAGAGGTATCAATTCACTCATTATAGTTTTGTGTATGTAATGTATACATTATATTATTACCAAAATGGATATAATAACTATATTGATAGAAACAAGCATGCTAATATTATAGTGTTGTTTAAAATGGAACTTAAAGTGTGGTATTCAAAGTATCACTTTCCATTAATCAATTCATTCACCTTATAATGTCTACATAACACATTATTCCAACTAGCAGCACCACATCTACAGTTAGATATTTTAACTAACTTACCTTTAGGAACAAAAGACCAACACTTTGTGTATTTTCTTGCTTACCATATTATTACATGATATGGTGGATGACTCGTGAAGTAAATAGCTCGTTAAAAACAATTCAGAAAGCAAAAACTTTCCACATGTCAGTCACATGTTCACTTATTGTAATAGAGACATTTCTCTTTATAAGTTTTATATACATATACTTTTATCTTTACTAAAAATCCCAAAGTAGCTACAACTTCACATATGAAAGCGTGCTAGTATAATGTTGTTGTTTTTTAAGTTTAATTGATAATACAATTCACTCTTTCACTTTCTATTTATCAGTTTAATGTTATAAATGTTGTCTACACAACTAACATATCCCCAAAGGCAGTATAAAATAAAAAAGACTAACATTTGGCCAGTCATGCCATGTTTAGTTTACTGGCAAAATATTGCAGCTGCACAACATTTACATTTTGTAAGATAATGATTAGTTCCAGATCACAAGACCGGCATTATTAATATATCCAGTCAGCTAAATCTGCAGAGTTTGTAACCAATAATTTTAAATAAATGTAAAGCTAATATAGTAGAGTCAAATTGACTTCTGAATGTCAACTGTCAAAGTTACTTTAATCAATGTTATTGCATTTAGCTGTTTCTATAATAGTAATGATTGTTTGACTAATAAGTTGAACTACTACAAAACTATCCATAATTAACTCTACATCCTCAATCTAAGAAATCTTTTTTTTAAATGTGTCCAGAGACAATTTCTGTATACATAATATAATATAACCTACTAAGTAGATAATTTGACAAAATACAGAAAGTTTAGCCAGTAAGACTTCAAAAAATAATTTAATCTGTTCATATATTGAAACTGAGGAGCATGGATGACAGCATTCACTAAAGCTCAAGCATTTGTAATTGTTTAGCCTTCTTATGTCTTAAACTAATCACTTACTAATCGAGAGAAGTCCGCCTAGTAGTATGGAGTAGAATAAGTCACCACTTGAATTGACGGGCGTGGCCATAAACATGCTTTGGAAAGCCTGTATCATTACCTGTAGTTTTATTGTTGCTACTACACAGCAAAATGGCGATGGAAGTATTAGTAAACATGAAACCATATCACTGTAGTCATCTTAATTTATTTCCGGATTCCAGTCTGTGTTGCCAGTTTAACATTCTCTCTGATTTCCGTTATCACTGAAAACAACTACTGTACACTACTGCGGAGTCCAGGATAGCCCACAACATACTACACCTGCTAACTGTACCCTCACCCTGTGTTACTTAAGTTGCACTGCAATAAACTTGAAAGAGAAAACTACAACTTCTCTGTTGATTATGTATCAAATGCTATTATTTATAATTAGCAGCATGTTTAGTAAAGTATGGTTTCAAACCTGGTTATTTTACTTACACTACCGTTGAGATTTACGAAAACATTAAAGTAAGTTTTGGTAAAATAAAATAACCAAGTACACAAATATTTAATTAGCTACGTTTAATTTGTGATAGAAAAAGGCAAAACAAAGTTAGAATGATATTGTGAAGCTTCAATAAATTTATTAATCTTGAATTTTTGATTAATTATTTTAATAAATCACTTATGTGTAGACAAGTACTTTATCTCAGACTACTATTCATAGATACTAGTTTGCTTCTTGCAGAGGCTGAATCTGTCCATATGGAATCATAACTAGTTAGTGCACATATTGTAGCTAATTTAATTTGTGGTGTTTTTGCATGTGGCATTCACTGGCTGAAGGAAAGTTGATATAATTATTCTTTTGTATTTATAAGTTGTAAGTTTCATGTTATAATAATTCTGATTTCTTACATAGCTAGCCAATTAGTAATTCTCCCATATGTTGGTATACCTTTATCTCTACCTTGTGCATAAATTAAAAGAAAATAATAAAAAATTCATATAAAATAAACATATCTTGCTTTATACTTGCAAGTCAAAGTACAAATATGGTTGAAAAACACTCTTTTTCTTTCCTTTACAATTTAAGAGCTATATCTGATACATGTAATGATATAATATAGCTATAGCTAATGTGTTCTTGTTACTGACCATATGCTGCACATTCTGTCATAGTCTGGTCCTCGTCACACTGGCAGGACTGATCATTTGTAGCACTAACTTTGTTTGGGATTTGAACTTCCTCATATTCAGCCACTGCTGCACCTGATCAATTGGAGGAAGGTTTGTACATTTATAAAGATTGCAATTTGATGATAAATGAGTTACAATGCATACTTCATTTTGATTATTTAATGTTTTAATTTAATAGAGGGCTATCCTGGAATCTGTGGTGTATAGTAGTAGTTTTCAGTGATAATTGAAATCAGTGAGAAAGTTGAACTGGCAATACAGACTGGAATTCAGAAATACATAAGAGCAGAATGTAATTAAGATGACTACAGAGACCCTATCATTGTTACTTATGTTACACTGCAATCAACTTTTAAGAAAGCAATTCAACTTGTCAAATGCTATTATGACTAGCAGCACACTTCATAAAGTATGGTTTCAAACCACCTGGTTAGTATACTTAATCTACTGTTGAGATTTATGAAAACATTAAATTAAGTTTTGGTAATTATAATAATGCACAAGTACACAAATAGCTATTTAGCTACATTTAATTTGTGGAAGAAAAAGGCAAGAAAGTTAGGATGATATTGTGAAGCTTCAATATTGTTCGGGACTACGCACCCGAACTGGAAAAGGACGCAGCCTGAAGGAACTTTCTCGGGAACATCGAACTCCGCCCATACTTAACCCAATCGTATTTTCTGTATCACCCTTACTATATATAGTGTTCAATTATTTGTCTAAGTTGTTCTTGCATATTCCCGAACCATCTCTGTATTTGGGGTGGAGTGCGCGCTTTGGGTTGCTAGTGCCGAGACTTCAATTGCCGTAGGTGACAGAGGTTGAGGCCTGGTATTTACCTGCGTTAGAGGGTGTGCAAGATCCTGGTCCTTCGAAAGGGTTGACCAGACAAGCTCCCGACTTAGTTGCTACGTGGAGAGCGGAGTTACGACCGTTCCCCACAAATATAATCATTAAACTGGAATCTTTATAACTTGATTAAGTGTACTTTATCTCTGACTATACATATAGGTACTAATTTGTTTCTTGCAGAGGCTGTCCATGTGGAATTTATAACTAGTTAGTGCACATATTGTAGCTAATTTAATTTGTGGTGTTTTGCATGTGGCATTTACTGGCTGAAGGAAAGTTGATATAATTATTCTTTTGTATTGAAAAGTTGAAGTTTCATGCTATAACCATTCTGATTTCTTACATAGCCAGCAAATTTTTAACTATGGTATACCACCTATGTTCTCTGCCTTGTGTATAAATCACAAAATTTGAAAAATTCATAAAAAGGAACATATCTTGTTTTATATTTTGAAATATAGCTATACAAATTTGGCCAAAACACTCTTTTTTTTTTCCATACAATGACGTGTGAGCAATATCTAATACTTGTAATGAATTGATGTATAGCTATAGCTATTGTGTTCTTGATACTCATTTAATTTTCAAAGTGTCCATATGCTGCACATTCTGTCATAGTCAGGTCCTCGTCACACTGGTAGGACTGATCATTTGTAGCACTAACTTTGTTTGGGATTTGAACTTCCTCATATTCAGCCACTGCTGCACCTGATCAATTGGAGGAAGGTTTGTACATTTATAAAGATTGCAATTTGATCGCAAATGAATTATAATGCATACTTTATTTTGATTATTTAATGTTTCAATTTAATAGTGTTACCTATTGTATTACTCACTAAAAGGCAGCAAATACGTGAGTAGTAAGGTTATCTTCCTATTAGTACCTTTAGAAGAAGATGACATACTTGGGTTTACAGAAGGGTAACAGGAAACTGGAAAAGCATGGTTTCTTTCGCAACTAGCACATCTCTGTAATTCTTCATTTGTGGATTTTGTTCTTATTCGTAATTTCCAATATTGTAGAGTCACCACAGTCAATGCAGCCATAAGGAAAAGGATCACTGTAGAGAGCACTACAGACACTGTTGCTAGAGCAATCCATCTGTTAGTTTCATTTATACCTTGAAATTCGTAATTCATAAATAATTAATATTTCTAAATTTCTATTATTATATCCAATCTGTCCGATTGAAATAGTATAAAATAATAATTTGTTTAACATTTATAAATGTTAGTCATTAAAATATAAGCATGGTTATTTCAGAATAAAAGGGTTAATAAATTCTGCAATTTGCTAAATAGTGGACAAGTGGGGGAGTATAAGTAAGTAAATGAGTGAGGGAAAGAAATTTCCTGTTTCTTAAAAAATTCATTTTACTACCTGTGAACAAAAATATATCCTTACCATTAATACTGAAATTACAAAGATCCTGTACAGTTGCTTGATCACTGGTATTTGAAGCTAAAAATATATAGAGTGTGCAGTTATGACTAACAATTTCACAATATTATATTACTGTCTTACAATGTATTGTAGCTTTAGTGAAGACCGTATTCCAGTATTCTATGAAACACATTACCATAATGCCAATAAGATCCGATATAGTTACACTCATCATAATCCATTACTAAATTTTTTCAACACCATAATGTCTTGTGTACCACTGTTAAGTTATTCCAGAGTGACATTACTCCCTATAATGACTATATCAGTAAGTTACTATCATCATGTATTACATACATACCTTCTGTCGGGCGGAAGGTTTCATTCACAAAATTTGTAGTCAATTCTGCAAGACAATGACAGAAAAAGATGATTGCATGAAAAAGCAGGAAAATGAATTGATTTCACTAAACAGTTGAAATAGCAAACAATTGGAAAAAAATCTCATCTAAACTAAAAAAAATAAGGTTCATGCAAAGTGGGGTTCTTGATACACTTAATGAAGGAATGTCCACAATGTGATTTATAGCTATAGAGAAAAGCTTGTGACAGTATTGAGTGTCTATTATATTCTGACATACATGTGATGAATAGCTACCTATTGCGGTTGTATAATGATAATTATAACTTGGTTACATACAACATGAGTATGTCATTATAGTTTCATATTGCTATGAATGTACTAGCTGCTCCTTAATAAGAAATATATTTTCACTCTATTATTACTAAAATCAGTTACATGATTTGACCACATTGTACTATGTGCATGTAGTTCCCTGTGCTATATTTCTGACAACAATAAAGGGTGTGAGAATTAAATGTTAAAGTTTTGTATCCCAGGCTATTTTTTTACATAAAAAATTAGATATGAACTGGTACCCTATATAAAACCACATGACTGCTTGCTACATAAATAAAATGGCTAGCCAATAAAATATAATAGCCAATTAGTAACCAATCAACACAACATTTATCTAACCTACAACTATTAAGTCATTCCAGAGTGACATTATTCCCAAATTATTGTAAAGTCTACACTCATATGTTCCCTCGTCCTCAAACTGGATGCTAGTGAGGTGGAGTCCATTATCTGGTGTGATGACTCTCCTACCATCAGAAGTGTCAGACACAACTCTAAGGTTAGAATTGTTAGGGTCATGGAATATCCACTGGAGCAGGAAGTAGTTACTGGCATTGCAGGAGAAGTTGTAGGCTCCACCCACATTAACTGTAGCATTGACACTTGAGGAGAATATTACTAGGGGTTCAGCGTAATAGACAGATACAGAAGAGGAATGAAGAATTCCACCTAGTACTGTCCACACACATGCACACATTCACACACACAAATGCGCACACACAAGAACTAATTTCTACCTGACTACTTTAATTTACTTCTTGAATACAGACAGTCTAGGTCTATGAAGGTCTACAACTAGTACAACTAGTATGTCACAGACTTAATATCTTACATGCATTGCACACATATGTCCCGTCATCTGAGGAAGATGTGTTTGTGATAGATAAGGTCACAGTAGATGCCACAGTCATAATGCGGTGACGCCCACTAGAGGTGGTGATGTTCTCACTGGAGGAGAGGGTCCAAAACTGGAACATGTAATTACTGGGCACCCTGCAGTCTAGAATGATGTCATCTCCACTTTGATAGTAATATGGAAATGGGAAAGTATATGCACGGAATTCTGTAGTACCTAAAACAAAAAAAAATGGAACCAACAAAGAAATAAACCAGAGTTACCTCAATATATAATAGCAACAGCAATATATTTATCAGCATTTTATGAAGTGTAACATTTTACTGAGGAGAGTAAATGTGGCAGCATTCTGAAGGTTTTGATAAAGTAATCCTACTAACAGTTAACAAGTTTCATGACAAAAAATCTTGTAATAGCTGCAGTAGCTGTAAGCTATTATTATTATTATTATTATTATTATTATTATTATTATTATTATTATTATTATTATTATTATTATTATTTTATAACTATTATTATTGTTATTAAGTATTATCATTAGCATTATTATTGTTATGTTTTTTGTTATTATTGTATTATCACTATATTGTTTTACTGCGCCATATATTATGGGATTTCTCTTAGGATACTTTGGCACAATTGAGAATGGAAACAACATTGAACTTGTCGAAATGAACTCTAAACAAGCGTCACATTACTTTAGTAGTGTAATTGTAGAAGTTATATGAATTGATTTCTTAACCTGTGATTATTAAATGAAATGGGAGTAGAATACTTATTTTCAGTCCGAGTATTATAGTGTTGATGAATCTTGACATCTCCTAAAAACACAAATCATAATTAGCTGTAGACATTTGAGAATTAGAATGGTGCATTACACAGCTGGAAAGATATTATTATTTCAAGTCTCTAGGTCTGAAATATTCAATCAAGTCATAAACATTGATAACTTAAGCTACATATTTCATTCAACCAAATAGGGATCCAAATACTATATTACGTAAAAAGTTAAAAAATCTTTGATTTCTTTTTTTTTTACTTAAAAGAACTAACTAGCTATACAAAAGTACATATAATTTGCTTACTTTCTGGCTTAATAAATTACAAGGTACAATAATAATGATGACCCATGAAGCTAATAACAAGCTAGATATTACATTAGAAAGCAAACGCCTTCCCCATTAGTCATGGTTGACAGGAATACATAGTTTAGTAGAGATTTTATAGTTTTTGTGTATTCTATTACCAAGCTAGGCGGGGTTAATACCAGGCGGAGTACCCGGGTCGGGTAAGGCACATGGCCGTGCATGGCAGCATGGGCCACGTGCGGTAGGTGAGTCATAAATAGAGTGTACACATACATGTAAGTGCATCCATCGCTGCCACGAGAGGTAGAAGCGTGATATTGAAATATTGAAAAAGTCATTCACAGTATCATGAGAATTAATCAGGTATGAGGTAACACTGCCTTAGACATGCTCTTTTAGAAACAAAAGACCAATAATTTGTTTATTTCCTTGCTTACCATATTACATGATATGGTGGATGACTCTTGCAATGAATAGCTAGTTCAAAACATATCAGAAGTCAAAAACTTACCACATCAGTCACAGTTCACTTTAGATATTGTAATAGAGACATTTCTTTTCATACGTTTTGTCTATAGATAAACTTTTATTGCTACCAAAAGTATGCTGATATACCTTAATTATCTACCTTGTGCATAAACTACAAGAAAAATTTTGAAAGATTCATATAAAATAAGCATATCTTGCTTTATACTTACAAGTAAAAGTACAAATATGGTTGAAACACACTTGTTTCTTTACAATTTAAGAGCAATATCTAATGCATGTAATGGCATCTATAGCTAATGTGTTCTTGATACTCATTTAATTTTCAAAGTGTCCATATGCTGCGCATTCTGTCATAGTCAGGTCCTCGTCACACTGGTAGGACTGATCATTTGTAGAACTAACTTTGTTTGGGATTTGAACTTCCTCATATTCAGCCACTGCTGCACCTGATCAATTGGAGGAAGGTTTACACATTTATAAGGATTTCAATTTGATGGCAAATGAGTTACAAGGCATACTGTCATATTGATTATTTAATGTTTCAATTTAATAGTTTAACTATTATTACTCAATAAATTGCAGCAGATAACATGAGTAATAAGGTTATCTTCCTATTAGTACCTTTTGCAGGAGATGGCATGCTTGGGTTTACTGAAGGGTAACAGGAAACAGGAAGAGTATGGTTTCTTTCGCAACCAGCACACCTCTGTATGTCTTCATTTGTGGATTTTGTTCTTATCCGTAATTTCCAATATTGTAAAGTCACCACAGTCAATGCAGCCAAAAGGAAAAGGATCACTGTAGAGAGCAGTACAGACACTGTTGCTAGAGCAATCCATCTGTTAGTTTCATTTATACCTTGAAATTCGTAATTCATAAATAAGTATATAGAGTATACAGTAATGACTACCAATTTCAAAATCTTATATTACTGTCTCACAATGTATTGTATAAGCTTTAGTGAAGACCGTGTTCCTGTATTCTATGAAACACATTATAATCATGCCAATAAGATCTGATATAGTTACACTCATCATATTATTCCATTACTAAATTTTCTAAACACCATAATTTCTGACCTACCGCTGTTAAGTTATTTCTGAGTGACAATACTCCCTTATAATAATGACTGTATCAGCAAGTTAACGTCATCATGTATTATTATATATCTTACCTTCTGTCGGGTGGAAGGTTTCATTCACAAAATTTGTAGTCAATTCTGCAGGACAATGACAGAAAATGATGATTGCATGAAGTAACCAGAAAAAGAATTGATTTCACTAAACAGTTAAAATAGCATACAATAAAAAAATCAAATCTAAAACTCAAGAGATAAGGTTCATGCACAATGTAGAATATCTATTATTAAGGCACTTAAAGAAGAAACATCCATAACCTCATCTATAGCCACAATTAAAATCATTGCAATAGTGTCTCATATTTTTATGCATCTCATTATGTATAGCTATTGTTGGTGAATAGTGTTAATTTTAATAATGCTACATAAACATGAATATGTCATTGCAGTCCAATTGCTATGAATGCACTTGCTGCTTCTTATATACAAGAAATACATTTACTCTATTATTACAAGAATCAGTTACATGATTTGACTCCATTGTACTATGTGCATGTATTGTTCCTTACCATAATATTTTCTAAAGGCCTGATATTTAGAAGGGTGTAAAGATCCAATGTTCAAGTTTATATCACAGGCTACTCTTATTACATCAAAATTAATATATTAATTTGTACCCAATATAGAACCCCGTGTCTGCTTGCTCCACAAATAGAATGTAATAGCCAACAGACAAGCAATCTACACAGTACTTATCTTACCTACAACTGTTAGGTTGTTCCTGAGTGACATTATTCCCAGATTATTGCGAAGTCTACACTCATACGTTCCCTCGTCCTCAAACCGGATGTTGATGAGGCGGAGTTCATTGTCTGGTGTGATGACTCTCCTACCATCAGAAGTGTTGGACACAACTCTAGGGTTAGAATTGTTAGGGTCATGGAATATCCATTCGAGCTGGAGGTAGTTACTGACCTTGCAGGAGAAGTTTTAGGCTCCACCCACATCAACTGTAGCATTGACACTAGAGGAGAAGATCACTAGGGGCTCAGTGTAATAGGCAGATACTGAAGAGGAATGAAGAATTCCACCTAGTACTGTCCACACACATGCACACATTCACATGCACAAACACAAACTAGTTTTTTTTTATCTGACTACAATAATCTACCTTTTGCTCCAGACACATTTATAGGTCAGTATTATTCAACTACTGTCTACATACCATTCATCATTATGTCTTCCTTTTTCTATTTTATGTAAATAGTAAATATTAGAGTCTAGTCAATTTTAAAGGAGTGTTTGCTTTGCTTTTATTTTTATATTTTACAAGCATGCAATAACTGGTATTGATATCTTACCTGCATTGCACACATATGTCCCATCATCCGAGGAAGATGAGTTTGTGATAAAGTAACAATAGATGCCACAGTCATAATGTGGTGCCGCCCACTAGAAGTGGAGATGTTCTCACTGGAGGGCAGGGTACAAAACTGGAACATGGAGTCTAGAATGATGTCATCTCCACTTTGATAATAATATGGAAATGGGAAACTATATGCACGGAATTCTGTAGTACCTAAAACAAAAACAAAAAAGGAACAAACAGAAAATATACCAGAAATACCTCAAATAGTAGTACTCTCTGTCATCATTATCATCCGCATTATTAATAGGAAATTTTCCTTGTTCTAACAGCAATTTGTTAATTACACTTAACCCGATGTTTTGACTTCTTGCCGAAGTCCTCTTCAGCAACTGAGGTCGAACTCTCCGTAGTGATATAACAACACAATGTATACAGCAAGATTTCTGGAGGGTACACTGTTTATTATATCCTGGAGGGTTATTTGTCTCTGTTAAACTTATTTCAGCCGAGAATGACTGAATCATCATCACTATTATTGGTTAATACCCAAGCCAGTTCTGAACTCAACTTTCAAGCTATTATGTCACATTTATTCATGCATCATATGATTAGGGAGCATGCTCGATTCTTCTATATTTGAACATACCACCTTCATGCATCACCTTTGTTACCTGTTCTTTCATTTTTAACTTCTCATGAACAGTCAGTATCTCTATTCATAAAGCCACTAATAGAGTATAACTAGATAATCAACTTCCAAATAAACATTCTCAAACTTGTTCTGATCACTAAGAATGGTACTAATAAGATGACAATTTAGAGGCCAGCCTTACAACTTGACTCACTCGAGTTTGACCATGTATGAAATTTTACCCTTCAATTATAATTATTTTTATATAATGGTCATTGTCATTTTTAGTCATTATAATAACAATTTTATTGTGAAATCACAGCATATTATATTCCAAAACTTTGGCACAGCTGAGAATCTGATGCAAAGAACAAGTTGAATTACATCAGAAACCAAAAATTTAGTATCTATCAGAATTCAGGTAATACACAATATTTTTTCCTTCCTTTATACATACCTTACTGTTTATCAATACCAAAGAACCCTACTTCAGTACAGAATGTTAATATAGTGCTTATAAAGTGGAGCTAATAGTAATGTTTACCATACACAGTTTCACTTTCTAATAATGTACACTAGTTATAGTGTTCTAGCTACGGTCCACCTGAATTAAATCCAGGGCATGCACTTTCTGTGATCCTTGTTTACAGTGGGTAGTCCATTACTCATTAATTAATCTATTATATTTTAAGAATAATAATGACTACATAAGGTTAGGAAGATAGTTTGTGTTGTGAAAAATGTATTAACTAGAGATGAATCATCATTTGAAGCATTATTTATAGTTTTAAAGTCTATTAGTATAGAAACAAACCTGTCACTACACTAAAGAGATTTTCTCAATGCTTTCAATAAAAATGCAGGCTGTATTGAAAATTGAGCTATCCATTAAAGATCACAGGACCTGAATTAGTGGGTGCACGAAGTATACAAAGACATATTATGTTAGCAACTTCTATCTATAGTCAACAATCTTATTATGAAAAGAGTAGCTAATACGATGTAATTTTCAACAATTACCTCACTTGTACTAAAGTGCTGCTTTAAACATAAGTGCTGATTTATTGAAAAGTTTTAGTGTATCATGTCAAAATCATGAACTGATTTCTTACATTGCCAACAAGATTGAAATTCTCATAAAAGCTGGCATACCCACTCTTATACTTTGTGTATAAATCACATACTTTGTGCATAATGTTTTATACCTGCAAATATATTTACAAAAAAATAGTCCGAACTAACTAGCTATACAATTGTTTAATTTTCTTTGTATTTGTAATACTTAACAATGTCAAATACATTATAATGATGTGTTCTTGATACTCATTTAATTTTCAAAGTGTCCATATGCTGCACATTCTGTCATAGTCAGGTCCTCGTCACACTGGTAGGACTGATCATTTGTAGCACTAACTTTGTTTGGGATTTGAACTTCCTCATATTCAGCCACTACTGCACCTGATCAATTGGAGGAAGTTCATTTATTTATAAGGATTGCAGTTTGATAGCACATAAGTTACAATGCTAACATGATTATCATAGTTTCTGTCGCTTAATATTGCAATGTTTTAATTTGATAGTGTTATTTATCTGCTGTATTACTCACTAAAATATAGCACAAACACGAACAATAAGATAATATGTTTATACCTTCTGGAGATGGTAAACTTGTATTAATGGAAGGTAAGCAGAAAACAGGACAAGTATGTCTTCTTTCGCAACCAGCACACCTCTGCAATTCTTCATTTGTAGATTTTGTTCTTATTCGTAATTTCCAATATTGTAGAGTCACCACAGTCAATGCAGCCATAAGGAAAAAGATCACTGTAGAGAGCAGTACAGACACTGTTGCTAGAGCAATCCATCTGTTAGTTTCATTTATACCTTGAAATTCATAAGTTCACAGGTATACGAATAATTTATCCTCATTTTATACATTATAAAATGCATATTCTACAATTAGCTATGCCCAATCAGTTCAATGATAATTGTGTAAGTATTGTTTAAATACTTTTTTATTGCTTACCAGTGACATTGTGATTAATAGGATTTTGTGATTTGGTGTGATTACTTGTAGTTGAAACTGTAAGTTGTGTAGAGTATACAATTATTTTTGTCATAAATTTCAAAAATTTGTATCCCTTACTATTTACTATAGCTGTAGTGAAGACTCTAAACAAGTACTCTAAAAATGCAATAACAAAAGTAATAAATTAATATGGCTTTATTTATACACCAAACATATAGTTATACTCGTCTCTTTCCATATAGAATTATGTGCAAATCTTTCCTGACCTACAACTGTTAACGTATTGCAGAGTGACATCTTTCCGAGATTATTGCGAAGTCTACACTCGTACATTCCCTCGTCCTCAAACCGGATGTTGGTGAGGTGGAGTTCATTGTCTGGTGTGATGACTCTCCTACCATCAGAAGTGTTGGACACAACTCTAGGGTAAGAATTTTTAGGTTCGTGGAATATCCACAGGAGGAGGAGGTAGTTACTGGCATTGCAGGAGAAGTTGTAGGCTCCACCCACATTAACTGTAGTATTAACACTAGAGGAGAAGATCACTAGGGTCTCAGTATAATGGGCAGATATAGAAGAGGAATGAAGAATTCCACCTAGTACTGTTCACACACATGCGCACATTCACACACATAAGACAAACTCACAAAAGCCCATGTCTACTTGACTATTTCTACTATTATAATCACAGGCAATTTATCTTTACTTCTCTCTCTTTTAAAATTTGTAAAGCTAACTGCAAGTTTGATGAAAGTATTTTTTATTTTGCAAGCAACTTGCTAGTACAGTAGAACCTCCCTTATCTGAACTCCCAAGTTACCGGGCACCTCCCTCTACATGGAAGCTGCTATGTACCTTGTGGTTAGGTAAAGTATCCCAACTAGCAAATTTGACAGCTGCTTTTGGATGGGCAGTTTCAACTGGCAGCACTATTTTGAATGCAATTCTGAGATATGGGCAAATCTGAGATACCTGCACCCCTTGAAACCAAAGTGCCCAGATAAGAGAGGTTCTACTGCATGTCACAGACATGATATCTTACATGCATTGCACATGTATGCCCCATTATCTGAGGAGGTTGAGTTTGTAATAAATAAAGTTACAGTAGATGCCACAGTCATGATGTGGTGACGCCCACTAGTGGTGGAAATATTCTCCATAGAGGGGAGGGTCCAAAACTGGAACATGTAATTACTAGGTACCCTGCAACTTAGAGCGATGTTATCTCCACTTTTATAATAATAAGGAAATGGGAAACTAAATGCACTGAATTCTGTAGTACCTAAAACATAAACAACAACAACAGTAAGTAACATTAACAAGCACTCACTGTCTTCTTTTTTGTGATGTAATTTACTGAGCATGAGGTAAATAAAAGATGCCAGCATGCTGTGACAAATTTTAAGTTTTATTAGTTCAAAAAAATATTATAGCTAGCTGTAGTAGCCTTTATTAAGTCATTATTATTATTACTATTATTATTATTATTATAATAATAATTATTATAATAATAATTATTATTATAATAATAAATATAATTATTATAATAAATATTATTATTATTATAATAATAATAATTATAATAATAATAATCACTATTATTATTATTGAAACTACTACTGTTACTACTACTACTACTACTTTATTATTATGATTATTATTATTATTATTGTAGTTGTTGTTGCCGTTGTCTTATTATTTTACTTTTTTACTGCACTATATATAATTATAGCTATTATAAATATTGATCTCTTAATCTCTCTTAACCTGAGATTGTTAAATGAAATAGGAGTAGGATACTTATTTTCAGTCCTAGTATAGTGTTGATGAATCTTGACATCTTCTAAAAACACACACATATCATAGATAATGTTTCATATTTGGACTAGAATAGTTTTTACGTATATGGCTAGAAAGATTTATTATTTCCTATAATATTTAAGTCTAAATCAATTAATAAGTTTGTAGTAAAACATTGGCTAACTTAACATTAACTCATATAAATATTTCATTGAGCCTCATAGGAAACAAATTTTAGCAAATAGTAAAGCTGAGGGTTCTCACCCGTGGTGCTTTATTTACTTAAGCACACCTTAAGGTATGTATTCAATAGTTCTATTTCAGTCTCTTCAAAATATTTATGATTTGGTAGCTATTATGGAATATGTATAGAATGCTTTAAATTTCAGTTAGGCTCACAAATGAAAGAAAGACTGAAACATTCTTATCCGCAGTTTATGTTTAGGCTCCTCCACACCTATTTACCAATTAACTACTTATTACCTTAACACTCCACCACCATCTCTTTCATAGCAATTCAAGCAACACCACCCACCTACCTACCTACCTAACTACTTAGTTCAGATAAAATTCCCCTCACAAACTTATACACATCTGTGACATTATGACTCCTATGTCAACACACTTGTTGTAAGGCCATCCAGTGGTGGCAATTGCACTTCTCATATATTCTGTATCCAGAGTTATCTACAGTTAGTTGTTGTATCATACTCACCTATCATACTACTCTACTTGGCTTCTTCCTACTTAATGATAAATGTTAAATAATTACTATTGACTCTGAACTGACCTAATTAATACAGTTTATACATAGCAGCATATTCAGGCTGTACATCCCTAAACAGAAGCAAAACTAAATACTATCCCACTATATAATTATGAGGTACTTACTTAGGTATAGAGTGACACAGCTAAGATATACCCTTTAGATAATTAACATAGAGCATAAAACATAAGTAGAAATAAGTTTTCTGGCTTACCAAATAAAATTATTATGATGAAGACTCATGCAGTATATACAGCAAGCTAAAAATTAACTCCGAAAGCAAAACCTTCCATACCAGTCATAGTTCACAGTAATACATACCATAGCAGAGACATGACTTTATAATTTTGTGTATGGATATATTTTATCATTACAAATGACATACAGCTTCAGTTGATAAAACAACGTATGCTAATAAGAGTGTTGTTTGAAGTGGAACTTAAAATAATTATGATTCACTGATGCACTTTCTATTCATAACTGCATTTTGTCTGCATAACAAGCATATTCCCAACCAGTACTATCACATAATTTGATCAGTTTCCTAGTTACAATTCTCTAATTGCAATGAAGTGGACAAGAAGTCATTTGATTTAATATTCAGTAGCTATTAAATATGTACAAAATAGTTAAGGTTTAACTTAAGCTCACAAAATAATTATTGAAGTACTGAAGGCAAAAAAGTTTATGTATACCTTCAGCGAACACATGTTGTAGTTGGGACATTTCCCTTTATAAGTTTTGGGTATACATACACATTTATCATACCCAAAATTCATAAAAACAACAACACCACCTTCACTTATAAAGCTAGCATGTGTAGTACATGTTGATTTTTTAAGTGTAACTGATAATAATGTTTACTTTTCACTTTCCATTTATCATTTTAGTGCTATATAATATGTTGTCTACACAACTTGCATATTCCCAAAGGCAGTGTAACATACAATATGATCAACACTTGGCCAATCTAATCATGCCAATAAAACCGAGCTACTAAATGCAATATCATAAATCAGAGTACCTTTAACAGTTGACATTCAGAAGTCAATTTGACTTTAAATAGTGTTAATGAATTTCTTGATTTACAAGTTGTGTGTAGCTAATATTGTTAAATATTAATAATGCCATTCTTCTAGTAGTTAAGTGCAAAAAAAACTTTGATTATATATAGAAGCATTTCCTAGTGCAATATATATTTTTTTGTGCAGCTGTGGCTAATTGCCAGTAAACTGCATGACTAACTAATCACTTGGACTATAGCAGAACTATCCATAACCAACCCTGAATTCTTTATCTAAGAGAACTTTTAAAAAAAATTGAGTAAATATAATATGACTTGTTTAATCAAGCTAATAAAAATTCAGGAGCAACTCTTTATGTTATCCAGAGTAATAAGTTCAGCAAAGCCCAGCGAGTTTCAAAATACATCCTAACTTTCACCATTTATCCCACATATTAAACGTAGCCCATAGGTATTTGTGTACTGGTACATTATTTTACTTCCCCATTTGATTAATGTACTGCATCTGTGACTATGCATACAGTGACAGCTGCTTCTTTCCATGGTCCTATATACGGAAATCCAAATATGCTGTTTCCATGTAAGGTCTGGAGGTTATAGAAACTGGAGACCTGTTCAAGGGCACACCACATATCGTCCTGGCAGGAGTTAGGTTTTTTCCCCTAGAAATGACCAGGCACTTTGAAGGCCATGGTCTTCAATCCAGGTGTTAATGGATGAGAGATCAGAGTGAGCTATGAGCAGGTCTTTATCACAGGCTATCTTTCTTGAGTATGTTACATCATCTGCATAACCAGTTAATTAAGTTGCTTGAAATTGACAGGAGTATGTTAAAAATATCATTGAAAGCTGCTACAAAAAGTAGTGGGCCTAAAATTGAGCCCTGGAGGATGCCAGTGGTAACTGTAGCCCTGGAGAAGAGACACCATCCATTCTTACAAACTGTTCTCGATTTGATAGATAGTCTTGAAACCACTTTAAGAAGAGCCAGAAATGCTTAGTTTGAACAGGGCATCTGTGATACCTGACTGTTGGACTGAGTTGAAAGCTTTTGCTAGATCCAGAAAGACCCAGGGCATATTTCTGCCCTTGTCCAGGTGCACGTGCCACTTGTGGGTCATAAAGCGGGATAGAACTGTTTGGCTAGAAGCCAAACTGTGAGCTAGAGATAGCATTACTACAGGAGAGAAGGAAACTTTGTAAAGTTGAGTGAACTAGGCATTCCTGTAGTTTTTTTATACAAGAGATAGGATCAATATAGGTCTACAATTGGAAGCCAGACTGGGGTCCCCTTTTATGAAGATTGGATTAATTTGAGATATTATCATAGTTGCCAGGAAGTGTGCCATACTTGAAGGATGCATTGCCACAAACGGAGCTTGCACATCTTTTAAACATCGTAGCAGAGATATATGGCTCAGAGGATGTGCATTCTTTCATTGACAATACTGCCTGAGGATGTCTGAGGCGTCACAGGTGGAAGATGATAGGGATTTTTCGGTATTTTATAGCCATTTTTTTGTGGTTAGGAGGTAGAACTGGAGCACATGTCTCTTTAGTAAAACAAGATGCAAAGAAGTTGTTTAGCGCTTGCTTTGTCTATAGCAATAGAGGCTGTCGAGGAAACTTTTTTGTGAATGGTTGACACACGGGTGTTACAACCTGATGGTTTATGGTAGGCCTTCCAGACATCCAATATTTCTTCAAGTTGTAGTGATTGCTCAATACAGTAAAGGAGTAATGCACACTAGTTATAGTGTTCTAGTGGACCACTTGAATAGAGTCACAGTGTCCGCAATCTTTGTTAGTACAGTGGGAAGCGTTGCTAATTTTACCAATGATGCACTTACTAATACGTTAATATTTCAAGAATAATAATGACCACATAAGGCTAGAATGTCTGAAATTAGCTTGTGTTGTAAAATTTTTCTTTTATAAACTAAAGATGAACTACAGTCTGATTATAGTTTTGAAACCTATGAGTATAGAAATGAACCTGTTCATGCAAGAGATTTCTCATCGTGTTCAATAAAGGGCAAGCTAGTTGAGAATTGAGCTATTCATTAAAGATTACATAGTTAGACTATCTAGTCTAAACATGCAGCTTGGTCCTTCAAACACTCTACCCAAGCATGTGGATTTACCCTGCAAACATGATGAGATTTAGGAAAGGAAACTATATCTTTCTAAACAGTTAGAAGTTAAGTTATTTAGAATTCTTATGCCCCAATTTATCTGTTGTTGTGCGTATTTCATATTTTGTTTTTACTTGAATTTTCAATAGTGAATTTATGTGCTGCATACGATGTTCTAAAGCAAAGCATCATCGTAATACCCAAAATGAATGCTTACTCATCAACTCTTAGCATGCATGCGTGAGAGGTTTATAGTAGTGACCTTGCTGCTCTGTTTGTTTGTTTGGAACGATTTGATTTTGGAGATTACTGACAATAAACTGTTGATTATAGGTATGAACTTACTCAGAGCAACGATTTAAAAACTGGGCTGATTATTGAAAAAATGCAAATGGCACCATGTCTGTACGAGCTTTTGTGAGTAACACCCCTAATTGTCACATTGTTAAAGTTGTACAACGTGCGGAGTAGTTGTAAATGCTAGGATTCTCTATCTTGTCCAATCGATGAGTGCATCATAATGATACTGGAATCTGGAATACCAGCAAGGAGGAGGTGACACTTTTTAATACTGCCTGTACTTGTTTTGCCATTAGTTTTTCAGCAATGTCAAACAATGATTGATAGGCTAGCCATTGATGATGTCAGGTGTGGCTATTAAATCATTTGCCCACAAGATCCAATTTGGGAAGCAAAAGCGTAATTTGCCATAATGAGTTGTATCTCCTGCACAAATTCAAACTCTAATTAAAGAGCAGTTTTTACCAGCACCATGTAAGGACCAGACTTGGGTGCCAATATCTAGAAATTAACAAACTGATCAATACTGACGAACAAACAAGATACAAGAGATTCAAAAATAGATGATGATGGTCATTGGTACTAAACAGACATCTTATCATGCCATGAGGTAAGATCCTATGATGTATATAATTATAGTTTCTTTATTGATAAAAACAAGAACAACATTATTTACATTTTTAAAGTCAAATATCTTATGCTGAATCCTTCTATATATTGGAAGATAGTAATGACAACAAAATTAAATAAATAAGCAAATAAATGAACACAACAGCAGATACTAAATGAATGGAACAAATCTATTCTATTAAAGTACTTGTATAGCTGATGCTGTCTTGTTTACGATGTAACTGTCGATAAATTGTTTCTTGAATTTTGATATAGTTTTCTAATCCTCACAGAGCTAGCCACTTTCAGATCATTTATTATACACAGTGTTGATACCAGAAGTAACAAGAGCATCACATTGATTGCTGACATCACAGACAGAAGCACATATGTCTGTAGATAGAAATGAGCATCAGTAGTAGAGTTCACTATAACTACAATGATGGACAAACAAATAAATGAATTGAATTGAGAGCACATTACTCTGTATATTGAATTGATAATAATTGGAGAATTTCACTCTAAATATTTTATTCTAACTCACACTGTGTTTTCAGTTTCAACACCAAAATTGTGTGAATATCACATCTGCACCCTTTATAATATTTATAGGATATTGAAGTCTTCGATGTAATGAACTTACTATTGGTTGAAGAAACATCATTATTTCCAGTAGAAGTAGAGATTCCTGAAACTAAAGGTAAACCATAGAGTTAGCTACATTGACAACAGCATCAGCAAGTCAATGAATGTCATGTTATTCATACCTTCTGTCTGGTGGAAGGATTCATTTACAAAATCTGTAGTCAATTCCGTACTTTGCCCTCCAGGCTGGGGAAAATTAACTGATACCAAATAATGAAGAAAAAAAGCAATCATAAACTATTGACACAAAAGTACACAAAAAATAATATGTATGAGCTGTGTGCATGACATTCATAAATCCTTTCCATAATTTTGGTTCTCCATTCCCTCACTTTCATTGACAGAAGGAAGGTGCCCCACCTATTGTTTATGAAAAATGCTAATTTAACACTATTGTCACAAATATTGAGTATGTCATTGAGATTGCTATGAATACATTTGCTGCTACATATATGAGGAATACACTCAATTACATAATTACAAAAATCGATTGCATTATTTGACCACATATATTGTGTGTATTTCAATGCTATATCAATACCAGAAAATGTATTATAAAGCCTGACCATCAAAGAATAGCTAGGAGGATTGGATGGTCAAGATTTATTTTTCTTACAGTCAATTCTGATTACAACAGAATTAAGATATTAACTGGAACTTTATATTGAATCCTAAGGGTGTTTAAACTTTTCAAACGAGATGTGACAGCTAATAGGCAAATGAACACAATACTTATCTTACCTAAAATTGTTAAGTCATTCCAGAGTGACATCATTCCCAGATTATTGTGAAGTCTACACTCGTATGTTCCCTCATCCTCAAACTGGATGTTGGTGAGGCTGAGTTCATTGTCTTGTGTGATGACTATCCTACCATCAGATGTGTTGGACACAACTTTAGGGAAAGGATTGTTTTGGTCATCGAATATCCACTGGAGCAGGAGGTAGTTACTGGCATTGCAGGAGAAGTTGTAGGCTCCACCCACATCAACTGTAGCATTGACACTCATGGAGAAGATCACTAGGGGCTCAGTATAATGGGCAGATACAGAAGAGGAATGAAGAATTCCACCTAGTACTGTCCACACACATGCACACATTCACATATACAAACACACACTCACAAAAGAAAATTTTTACATCTTTATTCTACATCATGATAACGGAAATCTATAAAATGTCTATATTCTCTATAATTCTTTCTGATTCACCCTCAACTGAAGTGTTTTAATTTACGAACATACAACAACTAGAATGTCAAATCATGTATCTTACATGCATTGCACACATATGTCCCATTATCTGAGGAAGATGAGTTTGTGATAGATAAGGTCACAGTAGATGCCACAGTCATAATGCGGTGCCGCCCACTAGAGGTGGAGATGTTCTCACTGGAGGGGAGGGTCCAAAACTGGAACATGTAATTACTGGGCACCCTGCAGTCTAGAATGATGTCATCTCCACTTTGATAGTAATATGGAAATGGGAAAGTATATGCACGGAATTCTGTAGTACCTGTAGACAAAAACAAAAAAACAACAACAACAATTAACAATGACCAATTAAGAGAATAAAACATGCCAATAATAACATATAACAAGTATTAAGTCTTATGGCTGTAAAAAATCTTGTGAATAGCGGCATTAGCCATAAGTCTACTTATTATTATTATTATTATCCCTCAGCATGCATGTGTGAGAGGGTTGCAATACACAGTAATTATGAATATTAATTTCTTAACCTGATATTTTTAAATTAAGTAGGAGTAGGATACACATTTTCCATCCTAGTGTTTTGTTGATGAATCTTGACATCTCCTAAAACACAGATCATAATCATAGATAATATTTCATATTTGCACATTAGAACAATTCTTTTAGAAAGATATATTATTTCCTGTACTATTTAGGTCTAAAGTAATCAATCAAGTTTGTCATAAAAACATTGGCTAACTTCAGCCACCCATTAACTCATAGAAACATTTCATCCAAACACAATAAAAACTTCCATAACATAATTACAAGGTTTATATAAACAATCTTCAATTTCACTTTTTTTTTTTTACTTAAGCACACCTTGTGATATGTATTCATTAAATAGTTAAATTCCAGCATTTTATGATTTGGTAGCTATTATGGAATATGTATAGAGTACTTAAAGTTTCACTTAAGCCCGCAAATAAAAAGAAACACTGAAATATTCTCACTCACAGTTTATGAGGTACATAAGTACTTAATTGAGGCATGCCTGCCCTTGAGATTGTTAACACAGAGAAAATCAGCAAACATAAAAATTATTTGTTGATTTTCTCGCTTAAAGATATGATAATGACTCATGAAGCATATAGCAAGCTAAAAAAGCCTTTCTCTTCTGTCACAGTTCACAGTAAGACATATTGTAGAGGTATCAATTCACTCATTACAGTTTTGTGTATGTAATGTATACATTATATTATTACCAAAATGGATATAATAACTATCTTGATAGAAACGAAGCATGCTAATATTATAGTGTTGTTTAAAATGGAACTTAAAGTGTGGTATTCAAAGTATCACTTTCCATTAATCAATTCATTCACCTTATAATGTCTACATAACACATTATTCCAACTAGCAGCACCACATCTACAGTTAGATATTTAACTAACTTGTCATTTATTCATTATTCAGTAGCTATTAAGTAATATGTATAGAATAGTTAAAGTTTACAAATTATTGAAATACTGAAAAACTCTCATTCACAATATTATATGAGAGTTAATTAATCAATAAGGTAACACTTGCCTTAAACGTGCACCTTTAGGAACAAAAGACCAATACTTTGTGTATTTTCTTGCTTACCATATTATTACATATGGTGGATAACTCGTGAAATAAATAGCTCATTAAAAACAATTCAGAAAGCAAAAACTTTCCACATGTCAGTCACATGTTCACTTATTGTAATAGAGACATTTCTCATATACTTTTATCTTTACCAAAAATCCCAAAGTAGCTACAACTTCACATATGAAAGCGTGCTAGTATAATGTTGTTGTTTTTTAAGTTTAATTGATAATACAATTCACTCTTTCACTTTCTATTTATCAGTTTAATGTTATAAATGTTGTCTACACAACTAACATATCCCCAAAGGCAGTATAAAATAAAAAAAGACTAACATTTGGCCAGTCATGCCATGTTTAGTTTACTGGCAAAATATTGCAGCTGCACAACATTTACATTTTGTAAGATAATGATTAGTTCCAGTTCACAAGACCGGCATTATTAATATATCCAGTCAGCTAAATCTGCAGAGTTTGTAACCAATAATTTTAAATAAATGTAAAGCTAATATAGTAGAGTCAAATTGACTTCTGAATGTCAACTGTCAAAGTTACTTTAATCAATGTTATTGCATTTAGCTGTTTCTATAATAGTAATGATTGTTTGACTAATAAGTTGAACTACTACAAAACTATCCATAATTAACTCTACATCCTCAATCTAAGAAATCTTTTTTTTAAATGTGTCCAGAGACAATTTCTGTATACATAATATAATATAACCTACTAAGTAGATAATTTGACAAAATACAGAAAGTTTAGCCAGTAAGACTTCAAAAAATAATTTAATCTGTTCATATGATATATTGAAACTGAGGAGCATGGATGACAGCATTCACTAAAGCTCAAGCATTTGTAATTGTTTAGCCTTCTTATGTCTTAAACTAATCACTTACTAATCGAGAGAAGTCGGCCTAGTAGTATGGAGTAGAATAAGTCACCACTTGAATTGACGGGCAGTATGTTGTGGGCTATCCTGGACTCCGCAGTAGTGTACAGTAGTTGTTTTCAGTGATAACGGAAATCAGAGAGAATGTTAAACTGGCAACACAGACTGGAATCCGGAAATAAATTAAGATGACTATAGTGATATGGTTTCATGTTTACTAATACTTCCATCGCCATTTTGCTGTGTAGTAGCAACAATAAAACTACAGGTAATGATACAGGCTTTCCAAAGCATGTTTATGGCACACCTGCTAACTGTACCCTCACCCTGTGTTACTTAAGTTGCACTGCAATAAACTTAAAAGAGAAAACTACAACTTCTCTGTTGATTATGTATCAAATGCTATTATTTATAATTTGCAGCATGTTTAGTAAAGTATGGTTTCAAACCTGGTTATTTTACTTACACTACCGTTGAGATTTATGAAAACATTAAAGTAAGTTTTGGTAAAATAAAATAACCAAGTACACAAATATTTAATTAGCTACGTTTAATTTGTGATAGAAAAAGGCAAAACAAAGTTAGAATGATATTGTGAAGCTTCAATAAATTTATTAATCTTGAATTTTTGATTAATTATTTTAATAAATCACTTATGTGTAGACAAGTACTTTATCTCAGACTACTATTCATAGATACTAGTTTGCTTCTTGCAGAGGCTGAATCTGTCCATATGGAATCATAACTAGTTAGTGCACATATTGTAGCTAATTTAATTTGTGGTGTTTTTGCATGTGGCATTCACTGGCTGAAGGAAAGTTGATATAATTATTCTTTTGTATTTACAAGTTGTAAGTTTCATGTTATAATAATTCTGATTTCTTACATAGCCAGCCAATTAGTAATTCTCCCATAGTTGGTATACCTTTATCTCTACCTTGTGCATAAATTAAAAGAAAATATTAAAAAATTCATATAAAATAAACATATCTTGCTTTATACTTGCAAGTCAAAGTACAAATATGGTTGAAAAACACTCTTTTTCTTTCCTTTACAATTTAAGAGCTATATCTAATACATGTAATGATATAATATAGCTATAGCTAATGTGTTCTTGTTACTGACCATATGCTGCACATTCTGTCATAGTCTGGTCCTCGTCACACTGGCAGGACTGATCATTTGTAGCACTAACTTTGTTTGGGATTTGAACTTCCTCATATTCAGCCACTGCTGCACCTGATCAATTGGAGGAAGGTTTGTACATTTATAAAGATTGCAATTTGATGATAAATGAGTTACAATGCATACTTCATTTTGATTATTTAATGTTTTAATTTAATAGAGGGCTATCCTGGACTCTGTGGTGTATAGTAGTAGTTTTCAGTGATAATTGAAATCAGTGAGAAAGTTGAACTGGCAATACAGACTGGAATTCAGAAATAAATTTAAAGAGCAGAATGTAATTAAGATGACTACAGAGACCCTATCATTGTTACTTAAGTTATACTGCAATCAACTTTTAAGAAAGCAATTCAACCTCTCTGTTGATTATTTGTCAAATGCTATTATGATTAGCAGCACACTTCATAAAGTATGGTTTCAAACCACCTGGTTAGTATACTTAATCTACTGTTGAGATTTATGAAAACATTAAATTAAGTTTTGGTAATTATAATAATGCACAAGTACACAAATAGCTATTTAGCTACATTTAATTTGTGGAAGAAAAAGGCAAGAAAGTTAGGATGATATTGAGAAGCTTCAATATAATCATTAAACTGGAATCTTTATAACTTGATTAAGTGTACTTTATCTCTGACTATACATATAGGTACTAATTTGTTTCTTGCAGAGGCTGTCCATGTGGAATTTATAACTAGTTAGTGCACATATTGTAGCTAATTTAATTTGTGGTGTTTTGCATGTGGCATTTACTGGCTGAAGGAAAGTTGATATAATTATTCTTTTGTATTGAAAAGTTGTAAGTTTCATGCTATAACCATTCTGATTTCTTACATAGCCAGCAAATTTGTAACTATGGTATACCACCTATGTTCTCTGCCTTGTGCATAAATCACAAAATTTGAATAATTCATAAAAAGGAACATATAATCTTGTTTTATATTTTGAAATATAGCTATACAAATTTGGCCAAAACACTCTTTTTTTTTTCCATACAATGACGTATGAGCAATATCTAATACTTGTAATGAATTGATGTATAGCTATAGCTATTGTGTTCTTGATACTCATTTAATTTTCAAAGTGTCCATATGCTGCACATTCTGTCATAGTCAGGTCCTCGTCACACTGGAAGGACTGATCATTTGTAGCACTAACTTTGTTTGGGATTTGAACTTCCTCATATTCAGCCACTGCTGCACCTGATCAATTGGAGGAAGGTTTGTACATTTATAAAGATTGCAATTTGATCGCAAATGAATTATAATGCATACTTTATTTTGATTATTTAATGTTTCAATTTAATAGTGTTACCTATTGTATTACTCACTAAAAGGCAGCAAATACGTGAGTAATAAGGTTATCTTCCTATTAGTACCTTTAGAAGGAGATGGCATGCTTGGGTTTACTGAAGGGTAACAGGAAACTGGAAAAGTATGATTTCTTTCGCAACTAGCACATCTCTGCAATTCTTCATTTGTGGATTTTGTTCTTATTCGTAATTTCCAATATTGTAGAGTCACCACAGTCAATGCAGCCATAAGGAAAAGGATCACTGTAGAGAGCACTACAGACACTGTTGCTAGAGCACTCCATCTGTTAGTTTCATTTATACCTTGAAATTTATAATTCATAAATAATTAATATTCCTAAATTTCTATTATTATATCCAATCTGTCCGATTGAAATAGTATAAAATAATAATTAGTTTATCATTTATAAATGTTAGTCATTAAAATATAGGCATAGTTATTTCAGAATAAAAGGGTTAATAAATTCTGTAATTTGCTAAATAGTGGACAAGTGGGGGAGTATAAGTAAGTAGTGAGGGAAAGAAATTTCCTGTTTCTTAAAAAATTCATTTTACTACCTGTGAACAAAAATATATCCTTACCATTAATACTGAAATTACAAAGATCCTGTAAAGTTGCTTGATCACTGGTATTTGAAGCTAAAAAATGTATAGAGTATGCAGTTCTAACAATTTCAAAATCTTATATTACTCTTACAATGTATTGTATAAGCTTTAGTGAAGACCATATTCCAGTATTCTATGAAACACATTACCATAATGCCAATAAGATCTGATATAGTTACACTCATCATATTCCATTACTAAATTTTTTCAACAACATAATGTCTTGTCTACCAATGTTAAGTTATTCCAGAGTGACATTACTCCCTATAATGACTATATCAGTAAGTTACTATCATCATGTATTATATACATACCTTCTGTCGGGCGGAAGGTTTCATTCACAAAATTTGTAGTCAATTCTGCAAGACAATGACAGAAAAAGATGATTGCATGAAAAAACAGGAAAATGAATTGATTTCACTAAACAGTTGAAATAGCAAACAATTGAAAAAAATCTCATCTAAACTAAAAAAAAAAAGGTTCATGCAAAGTGGGATTCTTGATACACTTAATGAAGGAATGTCCACAATGTGATTTATAGCTATAGAGAAAAGCTTGTGACAGTATTGAGTGTCTCATTATATTTAAACATCTCATGATGAATAGCTACCTATTGCGGTTGTATAATGATAATTATAACTTGGTTACATACAACATGAGTATGTCATTGTAGTTTCATATTGCTATGAATGTACTAGCTGCTCCTTAATGAGAAATATATTTTCACTCTATTATTACTAAAATCAGTTTCATGATTTGACCACATTGTACTGTGTGCATGTATTTCCCTGTGCTATATTTCTTACAACAATAAAAGGTGTGAGAATTAAATGTTAAAGTTTTGTATCCCAGGCTATTTTTTTACATAAAAAATAAGATATGAACTGGTACCCTATATATAAAACCACATGACTGCTTGCTACATAAATAAAATGGCTAGCCAATAAAATGTAATAGCCAATTGGCAACCAATCAACACAACATTTATCTAACCTACAACTATTAAGTCATTCCAGAGTGACATCATTCCTAGATGGTTCCTGAGTCTACACTCATACATTCCCTCATCCTCAAACCGGATTTTTATGAGGCGGAGTTCATTGACTGGTGTGATGACTCTCCTACCATCAGAAGTGTTGGACACAACTCTAGGGAAAGGAGTGTTCTGGTCATGGAATATCCATTGGAGCTGGAGGTAGTTACTGGCATTGCAGGAGAAGTTGTAGGCTCCACCCACATTAACTGTAGCATTGACACTTGAGGAGAAGATTACTAGGGGCTCAGTGTAATGGGCTGATACGGAAGAGGAATGAAGAATTCCACCTAGTACTGTCCACACACATGCACACATTCACACACACAAACACGCACACACAAGAACTAATTTCTACCTGACTACTTTAATTTACTTCTTGAATACAGACAGTCTAGGTCGATGAAGGTCTACAACTAGTACAACTAGTATGTCACAGACTTAATATCTTACATGCATTGCACACATATGTCCCATCATCTGAGGAAGATGTGTTTGTGATAGATAAGGTCACAGTAGATGCCACAGTCATAATGCGGTGCCGCCCACTAGAGGTGGAGATGTTCTCACTGGAGTGGAGGGTCCAAAACTGGAAGATGTAATTACTGGGCACTCTGCAGTCTAGAATGATGTCATCTCCACTTTGATAGTAATATGGAAATGGGAAAGTATATGCACGGAATTCTGTAGTACCTAAAACAAAAAAAATGGAACCAACAAAGAAATAAACCAGAATTACCTCAATATAAAATAGCAACAGCAATATATTTATCAGTATTTTATGAAATGTAACATTTTACTGAGGAGAGTAATGTGTAAGCATTCTGGAGGTTTTGATAAAGTAATCCTACTAACAGCTAACAAGTTTCATGACAAAAAAAATCTGTAATAGCTGCAGTAGCTGTAAGCTATTATTATTATTATTATTATTATTATTATTATTATTATTATTATTATTATTATTATTATTATTATTATTATTATTATTATTATTTTATTATTATTGTTATTAAGTATTATCATTAGCATTATTATTGTTATGTTTTTGTTATTATTGTATTATCACTATATTGTTTTACTGCGCAGTATATTACGGGATTTCTCTTAGGATACTTTGGCACAATTGAGAATGGAAACAACATTGAACTTGTCGAAATGAACTCTAAACAAGCGTCACATTACTTTAGTAGTGTAATTGTAGAAGTTATATGAATTGATTTCTTAACCTGTGATTTTTAAATGAAATAGGAGTAGAATACTTATTTTCAGTCCGAGTATTATAGTGTTGATGAATCTTGACATCTCCTAAAAACACAAATCATAATTAGCTGTAGACATTTGAGAATTAGAATGGTGCATTACACAGCTGGAAAGATATATTATTTCAAGTCTCTAGGTCTGAAATATTCAATCAAGTCATAAACATTGATAACTTAGCTACATATTTCATTCAACCAAATAGGGATTCAAATACTATATTACGTAAAAAGTTAAAAGATCTTTGATTTCTTTTTTTTTTTACTTAAAATAACTAACTAGCTATACAAAAGTACGTATAATTTGCTTACTTTCGGGCTTAATAAATTACAAAGGTACAATAATAATGATGACCCTTGAAGCTAATAGCAAGCTAGATATTACATTAGAAAGCAAATAAGTGCATCCATTGCTGCCACGAGAGGTAGAAGCGTGATATTGAAATATTGAAAAAGTCATTCACAGTATATGAGAATTAATCAGGTATGAGGTAACACTGCCTTAGACATGCTCTTTTAGAAACAAAGACCAATAATTTGTTTATTTCCTTGCTTACCATATTACATGATATGGTGGATGACTCTTGCAATGAATAGCTAGTTAAAAAACATCAGAAGTCAAAAACTTACCACATCAGTCACAGTTCACTTTAGATATTGTGATAGAGACATTTCTTTTCATACGTTTTGTCTATAGATAAACTTTTATTGCTACCAAAAGTTCTAAACAGCTATAACTTCACTTATAAAAGCATGCCAGTACATAGTGTTTTTAAATTGTAACTGATACTAATGTTTACTATTTAAATCTTTCACTTTTCATTTATCATTTTAATGCTATAATATGTTTTCTATACAACTAACATATTCCCAAAGGAGGTATAGACTTAAAATGACTAACTTTTGACCAGTCATGCCACTGTTATAATAAAAAACGAATACTATCATTGATCAGAATAATTTTAAGCTAATTTAATCTGGTATTTTGCATGTCGGCATTCACTGGCTGAATGAAAGTTGATATTATTATTCTTTTGTATTGGAAAGTTGTAAGTTTAATGTTGTAAACATTCTGATTTCTTACATAGCCAGCCAATTAGTAATTCTCCCCAAGTCAGAATCACAAACTTACCACATCAGTCACAGTTCACTTTAGATATTGTAATAGAGACATTTCTTTTCATACGTTTTGTCTATAGATAAACTTTTATTGCTATATCAAAAGTATGCTGATATACCTTAATTATCTACCTTGTGCATAAACTACAAGAAAAATTTTGAAGATTCATATAAAATAAGCATATCTTGCTTTATACTTACAAATAAAAGTACAAATATGGTTGAAACACACTTGTTTCTTTACAATTTAAGAGCAATATCTACTGCATGTAATGGCATCTACAGCTAATGTGTTCTTGATACTCATTTAATATTCAAAGTGTCCATATGCTGCACATTCTGTCATAGTCAGGTCCTCGTCACACTGGTAGGACTGATCATTTGTAGAACTAACTTTGTTTGGGATTTGAACTTCCTCATATTCAGCCACTGCTGCACCTGATCAATTGGAGGAAGGTTTACACATTTATAAGGATTTCAATTTGATGGCAAATGAGTTACAAGGCATACTGTCATATTGATTATTTAATGTTTCAATTTAATAGTTTAACTATTATTACTCACTAAATTGCAGCAGAGAGTAATAAGTAATAAGGTTATCTTCATATTAGTACCTTTTGCAGGAGATGGCATGCTTGGGTTTACTGAAGGGTAACAGGAAACAGGAAGAGTATGTTTTCTTTTGCAACCAGCACACCTCTGCAATTCTTCATTTGTGGATTTTGTTCTTATTCGTAATTTCCAATATTGTAGAGTCACCACAGTCAATGCAGCCATAAGGAAAAGGATCACTGTAGAGAGCAGTACAGACACTGTTGCTAGAGCAATCCATCTGTTAGTTTCATTTATACCTTGAAATTCATAATTCATAAATAATTAATATTTCTTAATTTATGTTATTAAATCCAATTTGTCCAATTGAAATGTATACAATAATAATTGGTTTAAAAATTATAAATGTTAGTCATTAAAATAATAGGCATAGAGTTACTTCAAATAAAAGGATTAATAAATTCTGCAAATTGCTGATTAGTGGACGATGAGTGGGAGGAGTAAATAAGTGAGGGAAAGAAATGTGCTGTCTATTGTTAAGAAAATGCATTTTATTACCTATCAGCAGAAATATATCCTTACCATTAACACAGAAACTACAAAGATCTTGTAAAGTTGCTTGATCACTCATAGTTGAAGCTAAAAATTGTATAGAGTATACAGTAATGACCAACAATTTCAAAATCGTATTGTCTTACAATGTATTGTATAAGCTTTAGTGAAGACCGTATTCCTGTATTCTATGAAACACATTATATTCATGCCAATAAGATCTGATATAGTTACACTCATGATTATTCCATTACTAAATTTTCTAAACACCATAATTCCTGACCTACTGCTGTTAAGTTTTTTTCTGAGTGACTATACTCCCTTATATAATGACTGTATCAGCATCATATATTACTATATATCTTACCTTCTGTCGGGTGGAAGGTTTCATTCACAAAATTTGTAGTCAATTCTGCAGGACAATGACAGAAAATGATGATTGCATGAAGTAACCAGAAAAAGAATTGATTTCACTAAACAGTTAAAATAGCAAACAATAAAAACAATCAAATCTAAAACTCAAGAGATAAGGTTCATGCACAGTGTAGTTATCTATTATTAAGGCACTTAAAGAAGAAACATCCATAACATCATCTATAGACCCAAAGAAAATCATTGCAATAGTGTCTCATATTTTTATGCATCTCATAATGTATAGCTATATTGTTGGTGAATAGTGTTAATTTTAATAATGCTACATAAACATGAATACGTCATTGCAGTCCAATTGCTATGAATGCACTTGCTGCTTCTTATATACAAGAAATACATTTACTCTATTATTACAAGAATCAGTTACATGATTTGACTCCATTGTACTGTGTGCATGTATTGTCCTATGTTATATTCCTTACCATAATATTTTCTAAAGGGCCTGATATTTAGAAGGGTGTAAGATTCAATGTTCAAGTTTTATATCACAGGCTATTCTTGTTACATCATAATTAATAATATTAATTTGTACCCCATGTCTGCTTGCTCCACAAATAGAATGAAATAGCCAACAGACAAGCAATCTACACAGTGCTTATCTTACCTACAACTTTTAGGTTATTCCAGAGTGACATTATTCCCAGATTATTGTGGAGTCTACACTCGTATGTTCCCTTGTCCTCAAACCGGATGTTGGTGAGGTGGAGTTCATTGTCTTGTGTGATGACTCTCCTACCATCACAAGTGTTGGACACAACTCTAGGGTAAGAATTGTTAGGGTCATGGAATATCCACTGGAGCAGATTGTAATTACTGGCATTGCAGGAGAAGTTGTAGGCTCCACCCACATTAACTGTAGCATTGACACTTAAGGAGAAGATCACTAGGGGCTCAGTGTAATAGGCCGATACAGAAGAGGAATGAAGAATTCCACCTAGTACTGTCCACACACATGCACACATTCACATACACAAACACAAACTAGTTTTTTTTATCTGACTACCATAATCTACATTTTGCTCCAGACACATTAGGTCAGTATTAATCAACTACTGTCTTCATACCATTTATCACTATGTCTTCCTTTTTTCTATTTTATGTAAATAGTAAATATGAGAATCTAGTCAATTTTAAAGGAGTGTTTGCTTTGCTTTTATTTTTATATTTTACAAGCATGCAATAACTGGTATTGATATCTTACCTGCATTACACGCATAGGTCCCATCATCCGAGGAAGATGCGTTTGTGATAGATAAAGTAACAGTAGATGCCAGAGTCATAATGTGGTGCCGCCCACTAGAGGTGGAGATGTTCTCACTGGAGGGGAGGGTCCAAAACTGGAACATGTAATTACTAAGTACCCTGCAGTCTAGAATGATGTCATCTCCACTTTGATAATAATATGGATATGGGAAACTATATGCACGTAATTCTGTAGTACCTAAAACAAAAACAAAAAAGGAACGAACAGAAAATATACCAGAAATACCTCAAATAGTAGTACTCTCTGTCATCATTATCATCCTCATTATTAATAGAAAATTTTCCTTGTTCTAACAGCCAATTTGTTAATTACACTTAACCTGATGTTTTGACTTCTTGCCGAAGTCCTCTTCAGGGGTCAACTGAGGTCGAACTCTCCGTAGTGATATAACAACACAATGTATGCAGCAAGATTTCTAGAGGGTACACTGTTTATTATATCCTGGAGGGTTATTTGCATGCAGCATAGACAGCTAGCATCCTGGAAGCTCTAAATCAATGTCTCTGTTAAACTTATTTCAGCTGAGAATGACTGAATCATCATCATTATTATTGGTGAATACCCAAGCCAGTTCTGAACTCAACTTTTCAAGCTATTATGTCACATTTATTCATGCATCATATGATTAGGGAGCATGTTCGATTCTTCTATATTTGAACATACCACCTTCATACATCACCTTTGTTACCTGTTCTTTCATTTTTAACTTTTCATGGTTACATGAACAGTCAGTATCTCTATTCATAAAGCCACTAATAGAGTATAACTAGACATTCTCACACATGTTCTGATCACTAAGAATAGTATTCTAAGATGACAATTTAGAGGCCAGCCTTACAACTTCACTCACTTGAGTTTGACCCTGTATGAAATTTCACCCTTCAATTATAATTATTTTTATATATGGTCATTGTCATTTTTAATCATTATAACAACAATTTTATTGTGAAATCACAGCATGTATGCCAAAACTTTGGCACAGCTGAGAATCTGGCAATTTACATTTTGGATAAAGAATTGAAGTCATTAACCTGAGGTTTGTAAATCAATAAGGAGTAGGATATTCATTTTCAGTCCTAGCATAGTGAAGTAGATTATTCTTGACATCTCCTAATGACACATATCATGGACAGTCATATTATTATAAGTGAGCAGTTTAAATTCTAATGATAGGAAACGCATTACAACATTACTAAAAAGGTAATTATCTATCCAAAATAGTTAAGTCTAAAATAATTGGTCAAGCTTATCTTTAAAGTATAGGCTAATAAAAGCCATACACTGCATAGTCACAAATAATTGTGACATTAGAATTCTAACGCTGAAAAACAACAACAAAAGACATAATCTGGCTTACCAAATCACAAAATATGTTAATGGAAGCTGAAGTGAATTATGCAAAGAACAAGCTGAATTACATCAGAAACCAAAAATTTAGCATCTATTAGAATTCAGGTAATACACAATATTTTTTCTTCTTTTATACATACCTTACTGTTTATCAATACCAAAGAACCCTACTTCAGTACAGAATGTTAATATAGTGCTTATAAAATGGAGCTAATAGTAATGTTTACCACACACAGTTTCACTTTCTATTCATATATCCTTTCATGTTATAATGTCTAAATAACACATACTCCCAATGACAGAGTGATGTGATATGATTATAACACATGGCTAGTCACCGCCATTTCTATTCTACTAATCAATTAAATATAATATCATAGATCAGAGTAATTTTGGCGGTGCATATTCAGAGTTAATGTAACATCATTTAACTATTACTCTTCACAGCTATATATTTTCAAAATGTTGATGATTTTCGTAATTTGTAGTAGATATTGTGAAAAATGCAACAAATTTAGACTTGAAGATTCAAATTTGAGGATATATATACATTAGCCAATGTATAGAAACTGATTTATAGTAAATACTCTGTATTGTAATTGTGAATTATGTGTATCTAGTAATTATTATACCACACAACTGCATAACTAATACCTCTAGCCTGACTTCTCCTAAATTGTATTGGGGTAATGCCCAAAGTATAGGAACATCGTGATAGTGGGCTTACCAGCATTGGGAGAAGTAGATAACATGTGATACTTTCAGTGTTGTTAGAAATGCAAGAAATCAGTTGATATATACGTCTAACATGAAAAATGAGTATTTCAGCTCATAAAGCAGTGTTTGGACTCTAAATTCAGGTATTTACGAATTTTTGCAGTGTGTTTGGCACATAATTCACTCATTAAATAAATTTTAACTTTCCTTTAGCCAATGAATGCTAAAAAAATTCAATTATAAACTAATTATGTAGCATAATTTCGTGAGATAAAATGTCTGTATGCTCACAAACTAGTTGTGCATTGCAAGGAATCAGCATCCGTAAGAAGTAGGCTAATTACAGTCAGTTCCACTCATAATTTTGGATAAATCCAAAAATGAATGATTGATCAAGCTTTAAAAAAATCTTAAGTAAAGAATACAGCAAAGCAGGATATGCTTAAGTTTAGTTTACCAATTTGACTCTATGCAGTCAAAAACTTCCCATAGTACTTATACAGAATACAGTAGCATAAGTTCACTACATAGGATTGTCTATAATAATGCAGCACTTGATAATTTTTACACTTTAACATGTAGCACAAATTTATAAGTCTATAGCTAATACCAAGAATGAGATGACAGTCAGTTAGTTAGTGTTCATGAACATTTATGCTTGAATAGCGTCGTAAAATAATAATGAAAGCATTAGTAAAATATAGGACATAATCATCACTATGTGATCATTTTAATTAGCTGTGCTGTCCCCAGTGGACTTATTATATATTGATAAACTATTTATAGCTACTGACTAGTCTGCATGGCCAGTTCCAGTTAATGCAGTCAGCATGCTCATGTACCACATGCTCAGATTTCGTTCTTTGAAATGCTGACTAAACTTTTTCCATTTAGTTCACGTTTTCTAGCTGTTTGGCCAGTCATATGTTATATCCTTTAGTAATGATATATGTGGTGTGCCATCTCAACTGGTGTTATGAGACTAAGAAATTTGGGAATTAGAACCTTGGCCATGTTGTTGGTACCCATGAGTGGAGGCCTGTAGTTAGCAAATTAGCTGCGTAATATGTGGACACCTCCCTCTGGGGATCATACCGGGGCAGAGTCAATTCGGCAGCTATATGCTGTTAACGACATTGGGCATGACACATGTGGGAGGAGTGCCATCTAATGACTCCATTCTGGATGCAAGCTGAACTTTGTGTGATATGCGATGTAACCAGCCACATATGCATCGACTAATGTTTGACTACCTTGAATATCATTTAGTAGAGATTAACTCAGGCATCAAGTTTTTTTTAATTTCTTAAATTAAGAATTCAGGGATGATTAGCGATGTCACTGCTATTGCAGCATGCTAATATTTCACTAGACTGGCCGATGGTCAGAGTAATTACTTTCTGTTCTTTGAATTTACAATGCTTGAACAATGTCAAATAAATGTAATGACTACTTTTGATTCATTGAATATTCACAATGTCCATATGCTGCATATTCTGTCAAAAAAATGTTCCAGTGGCATGTGTTGGTCTCATTATTTGTAGCACTCCTTTAGTTTGGAATTCGATCATCCTCATATTCAGCCACTTCTGCATCTAATAATTTTAATGATACACAATATACTATCATTTAAAATGTATCTCTTAAGATTTAATTTAGTAGTTTTAACTGTTGAAATATTCACATCAACTGGGCAAAAGTGCATTAGAGTAATTTGTTAGGCATTGGCGTATAAATACCTTCTGATGGAGATGGTACATTAGACTTCATTGAAGGTAAGCAGATAACAGGACAAACATAAATTCTTTCACAGCAAGCATGCCCCTGTATTTCTTCATTTGGGGTTTTGTTTCTTGTCCGTAATTTCCAATACTGTACAGTCACAACAGCCATAAGGAAAAGGATCACCGCAGAGAGTAGTATCGACACTGTTGCTAGAGTAGTCCATCTGCTTGTGCCTATTACAGCAATTAAATATTGGCTAATTCAGGAATAAACTGTCATATAGAGAATAAATATGTTATATCTGTCCAATGTGTATATAAATAGAATGAAATTTTAAGTCAATGAAGATGTTCCCTTCATTCCATGCACACTCGTTCACTTACGGTTAACACTGAGATTAGAAAGACTCTGTGTTGATGTAGCTGCAGCTAAAATTAGTATATAAATAATACAGTTATGATTGGCAATCTCATGTTTGTTTTTCTTCTTACTGTTTGTAACTGTTGTGTAGACTTCAGTCAAATATTCTAAAAACACAATCAAAAGAATATTTCAGCAATAACATATTATACAAGAATAGTTATACTCATGTCATTCAATAATTCTCCCCACAGAATTATCTAAATACCATAAATCATTTTCCTGACCTGCTACTGTTAGGTTGTTCCTGAGTGACAGCATTTCCACAGTATTGTGGAGTCTACACTCGTACGTTCCCTCGTCCTCAAACCGGATGTTGGTGAGGTGGAGTTCATTGTCTTGTGTGATGATTCTCCTACCATCAGAAGTGTTGGACACAACTCTAGGGAAAGAATTGTTAGGGTCATGGAATATCCATTTGAGCTGGAGGTAGTTACTGGCATTGCAGGAGAAGTTGTAGGCTCCACCCACATGAACTGTAGTATTGACACTACGGGAGTAGATTAATAGGGGCTCAGTGTAATGGGCTGATACAGGACTGGATTCAGAGCGAGCTCCTATTCCTGCAAGATGGATAAATACAACATGTGCACACACATAAACATGCAACAATAGATGACATGAATTTGCAGCAGTCTTACTTGCATTGCAGCTGTATTCTCCAGCATCTGAGGCGTCTGCATTCATGACTGTCAGAGATACTGTGTGTGCCAATGCATTCACGAGAAAGCGACCAGTTGTGGTGGACACATTGTTGCCAGAGGGGCGTGTCCAATTTGAGAAGACATAGCCATCTGGCAGCCAACAGTTCAAAACTATCTCATCTCCTGTCTTGAAGTAGAATGGAAATGGGAAACTTGATGCCCGGAATTCATTGAAAGCTGAAGAAAAGAAACAAAATTGACAAATTACCATTTGATCTTATAAATGGATATAAAAATATAATAGACTGTGGTTGGTGAGAATAATGCATCTGATGTATTCATTCTTTCTGTCTAGTCAGGTAAAAATCTTGAATATTAGATAGAGAAATGATGGCATGGGACAAAGAACTGATTTCATTCATGCGAGTGTCACAGGGTTATGTATGTATGTATGTATGTGTGTGTGTGTATGTATGTGTGTATGTATGTATGTGTGTGTGTGTGTGTATGTATTATAATGTATGTATGTTGTGTGTATGTATGTATGCATGTATGCTGTGTGTATGTATGTATGTATGTGTGTATGTATATATGTATATTCGTATGTATGTATGTATGTATGCAATGTTTGTATTTTAGATTATAGAACTAGTTTTTAGTTAGCTTTTACGTAAGTTAATTTCATTTGTTATTTCACTTAGCGATGTCAACAGTAGTTAGTTACTGTTACAGTATTCAGGATATTCCTTCAAAGCACTTTGAAATCTTAACTGAGCAATAATAATCGGACCGATGTGTTTCTCACATTGAATGGTGAAAGTGTTAGAGTAACACCAATTGTAATTTACCAAAAATAATTAACATTCTTTTTTGACAAAGATTTATCTAAGAGACCAAGCCTCTTTTTTCAACTGAAATTACTAGGATATGCTGACACTTCACTACTCCATAAGAAGAGGAAAACAGGCCAGCACAATTATTAATGCTACATAATAATCCAGTATTAATAGTTACAGTATAAATTATATAAATCATGATAATGGTAATAAAAATGATATAGTTATTATTATTATTATTATTACCATTGTTATTATTATTATTATTATTATTATTATCATCATCATCATCATCATCATCATCATATTCATATATTGAAACTTGAGCATTTGCTAAGCTTTTGCACAAGTGATAAACGGCAAATGACACCTTAGGTTATAGGGAATCTAGTTTAGTATCTAGCATAACTTAAAATTAGCTGTAATTTTAACCTGAGATTTTTAAATCAAAAAGAAGTAGAGTAATAATTTTCAGTGTAAGCAACTTGTAGATTATTCTTGACATCTCCTAAAACACACACAAGTCATAGAGATATAGATAATATGTAATTATTATGGCTCTTAATTTAAAGAACGTAGAAATAATTGTAACTATCTTTATGTATAAACAGTTCATTTCAACAGAGCTAGAAAATTTTCATTTCAAGTATTATTTATAAATAATTAAGTCATTTTTTTATAATTGTATAACCTTCTTCACCTTTAAACGACATAATCTAATTAAGGTGTTTACTTTATATGATGTATATTCAAAGTTATGGCTATGAAGATTAATGTTCATTCTAATCAGCCCTTTTACTGCTTGGTATACAGTTAGTACAAATTTGAGTTACCCATAGGCTTACAAATAAAAGAAGCACTGAGATAGTCTCTTAGTTTAAAACATGAGGTTATTAGTTAGGTATAAGTGACATTGAGCAACAACAAAAAAAGACTATATACATTCTGGCTTACCAAATTACAAGATACAAAGTGAATTATACAAGTCAGCAGGCTAAATCACACCACACAAAACATCTTCAAGCTAAATTATATCAGAAATGAATAGCATTCAGCCTCATTTGGTATTCACGGTAGTATATATTGAAGCGGAGACATCACTATTCCTTATAGCGTTTCATTTGTTTATATATACCTAGCTAGTTGTCCTTATCACAAAACTAAAATCATTCAGAGTATTGGATACAGAATGTCAACAATGTTTTATAGTGGAACTGAAATTAATAATGGTTTCACATTCTATTCATCATTTTAGTCACGTTATATTGCCTGCGTAACAACCTTATTCCCAACAACAGAGCTTAATATGATATGATTAACATTTGGCTAATTATGTCTGTGGGATGGGTGGGGGCCAGTTATGGGTAGTACTCTTGCCCTTGAATTAGTTAGGCTGCCACCAGGTCAATTCCTGCTTAGATCTGTCCAGCTATATCGACTCCTAAATCTGGCACTTGAGTTATCCGTCCTCAATAGTTTCAGTTTAGAGTAACAACAGTGTAAGTACAGAGATGATGGAGGTGATCTATTACTGAAGGAAAAGACCAGGTTCACTGGGCATATTGGGATTATATATGTCCCACCACCCACTGGTGAAACATAAAAAGAATGACCAATGAGAACAGTCTATATATGAAGGCCACATGGTCAAAAAGAAAGTTCTATAAAAATGTTGTATATGTGTGTATATGTAGCTAAGGAGGTGACTGTTATATGAAATGTTGTTTGTGACTTCTCTGTTCAATCATATAGAACAAGCATCTCATGTGGGTGAGATCCCACAATGTCATTGTTTTAATAAGTTTTTAAAAACATTTAAATGTTTTAAAAACTTTGCTTTAATAATTGAATGCAAAGTAACTTTAACAACAGACATTGCTAGCTATTTTCATGTAATCTGGTTTGCTACTTTCCACTTTTCTTTAAGTCACACATGTAGGGTGATTTTCTTAAACACTGTAATGTGGTTATTGTGAAATAAGAATTTTAATTTGAAATGTAGATCCAAAGACAAGATTTGGGCATTAAAGAGGTCATTGTGATTAAATCTTCATCTTGCAACGTAGGTGCTGTAAACTGCACAGTAACTGAAATGGCTACAATCATGCTGAAATCCATCAATGCCTGAGGTGATTACTACCAAAGATTGACAAGCTAATAAGTAATGTTATCCTCCTTCTAATTAATTGTTTTGAACAATATTGACTCTCTAATTGAGAGAGCACACCATGCCTGAAATTAACCCTCCATTATCTTGAGTTTTACTCTGAGTCAGGTTAATGAAAAACACTGAAAATGTTATTTTACAATTTTGATAAACAAATTCCACAGTTATGATAAACATGAGATCATTGATTAGATTTAAACTGGTACTGCATCCTGCATGCATTCTTAGATTCTTATCATGGAGCAAAACACAAGAGCATAAAAAATCCCTGAATTTTCTGGCTCACCACAATAGGATATGATGGTGACTGCAGAAGAAATGAAGCATCGGAAGTAGAAGCCTTTAAATGATAAAAGTTCAGGTAGCAACGAAGACATTATTTCTTTATGTGTGTTAGTTATTGAATTGCTTTTGCTATCTCTGGTTTATACAAAGATATTACGTATCACTATCAGAGAAACTCAAACAACAATTTCAGTTGATCTAAAGTTTGTGAGTTGGAGTGCACACAGGAACTAATAGTGATATTTACTATTAATTGTTGTCATAACAAGCATATTCCCAATTGCAGAGTGACATGATATGTCGCAGAGTGGTGAAACACAATTGGTTGACCAGTGGGTGTAACTCTGACAGGGAACATTTTCTAAATAATTTTATGTCAGTCTGACTGAATTCTTCACTTGATTTACAAAAAAACAACTATCAGTGTCTAGCTACCATGATTTAATATATCAATTTAATAAAGTTCATGGAGGCCAGACCTTTGCCCAATAGTAAATTTTGTTCAGCTGCACAATTTCTTAGCTGATAACACTGACCACAACTAATTAACCCTGAAGGCATTTCAAAATTTCAAGTAACCATGTGATGTTAGTAAATTCAGATGAAGTGGGTGGGGTGTGAAGGTGAAAAGCAAAATGGACAATCTGAACCATTACAGTCAATCATAATATATATATTCCCTCTTCTAGTATTTGTATTTTGTCGTGTCTATACTTGGTGTAGGCTAAGATTTCACAAATTCTGATGATTGCTAAGCAGAAATTATCTTCAGAAAAGTATTACTTTGTCCATTAAACTTTTTTACTTCTGTATAACTAGAAAGGCAAAAAATAAAATAGATAGGAAGAGAAAAAGTCACATTTTTATCAAGACCTAGTCTATGGTTGGTCATATTAGATATTAGATCTCAGGTATTTCAAGACAAATCTCTGAGCTGAACAGGTTGTGAAGTTGATTAGTCACGCAGACACATTACAAGCTATTAATTCTGCAAGACATTGACTGTTAAGCAAGTGTGCTCATTGAAGTATTGTTCCAGTACTTCTTATAACATCAGTATGTGTGGATGCATACTCACAGGTATACCTAACTAAGTGATTAAACCAAAGTATGTAGCCAAGTATTACCAACTTACTCCCTAGGTTTACTGGCTATACTTCCACAGCTTAGAAGTGACTACAAAGTATTTCCACAAAGCTAACTCACTCTTGCTTTAACAAATTCACAAATCCAACAAAAATGGATGAGGCCTTGTTTTTTTATAACCTCCCAGCACATGGTGGTGATACATTAAAAGAATAAAACTAAAAATAGACTGCTGCATAGCAGGATATGTGCAACCTTTACAATACAACGTCCACAGCAATTAACACATAATTCACAACAATGTCTATTCAGTATATGTAGTGGTCAAATCTTAGCTTGTCTAAGTGGGAATTCAACATTGGATTTATGCAAGGTCATTTGTAAGAAATCAATTCCCTCTGGGTGACACCTATAGTTTGAAAATATGGAGTTAAGGTCATTAAGTTTGTATACCCTTAATAAAAAATTGAGATATATAATAATGATTAGCCTAAAAGAAAGTCCTAACTCAAATGCAGCAATCTGAACCACATTATGTTCTGCAAAGATGTATCCACAAATAAATATCCAAAAACTGATAAAAAATCAAATAATACAGTGGCTGTGGTTTTGTATACAAGTCTGACCTGTCCCGAATAAACATTAATGAAAGAGGGCCTACAACATAAAATTAGGAAAATGTTATGTAAAAAATATAAAATTTATAAAGACAAGAACGCAATTTTAAATATTATTTCGCCAAAACAAGATAAAGGTAATCAAGGTAAAGGGTTGTCTATTTTAGACTACCCTGATCAAGTCTAGGTGAGCAGCTACAATAGAGATTGAGAGCTGGTTTGTCTGTATCTCTGTGTTCAGATAGTGATATTATTTTTGCCACCATTGATATGCTTAATATTATTAACCACTGTAATCTTGACATTCCTCTATTAAGGTTTAGCTCAAATCTGCAGCCCTCACAATGGGAAACCTAAATAGTACAGAATTTAAGACTATGAAACAAATGTTGATTAGCCAATGTATGGCAGTGTGAAGTGGGGGGGGGGGGGGGGGGGGGGGGGGGGTAATAGAGCTGGCTGATTAGTTCTATAAAAGTGTAAATTACTAGTTCATCCTTACAGGTGATTATCAAGGTCATTATAAAGTACTAGGTGCTACCAGTATCTTTATCAGCAGCATTCTTTTATTCTTTTGCAATGCTAATAAGCACTCATGCTCACCTTAATTTGGCGCATTTTTTTTTGTACATCCACTATAAGAGCTACATCATGCGATAAAGTTAGCCTTTATGGTGGCTTCATAACACCACATTCTTGTAGAGTTTGTGGTTGTGGTATTTTCTTGTTCAAATTAGTTTTAAATATTTTGATACTACATTATGTGGATAAAAAATGTTCTAACGGCTTCCTTATATTATCAATTTTTCTAATTCCATCCCTGCCCCCCCCCCCCCCCCTCCAACCCAGTTTAGCTATGCGTTTTCCCCCCCCCAACCCAGTTTAGCTATGCGTTTTCAATTGGATCTTGCTCCATTTTGTTATTATTATTTTTTAAGTTTAAATAAAATAGCTCTAAATTGATCTTTCATTCAGAGATGGAGTAAATGAAAATTGGGATGTATGGTAAAGGAAACAGATATTACTGATTATTGAAACAAACTAAATAATAATGAAAACCTTGATGGAGTATCAATTGAACAGGTTTCTTTAGACAAGTTTAATCATGAAGTATCTATATCATTAAGTTGACAATGGAATAAACACCACTATAAAGGTTCAAGTTCAATATTATTATAGCCAAGTTTGACTTATTAAATGAAAACGTAAAACTTTAATCATTTAGCATTTATTTGACTTAATGGATAATTTGTAGGTCAAAACAAGTAACAAATGACAAGAATGTTAATGTACTGATAATAAAGTTAATGCAAGGTTAGTTTCATGAAAGGAAAATGACTTCACTATAGCTACAATGTTCTTTTTTAGCCATAATTTAAATTTGGTGACTTCCATGTTAGATTATAATTTTGGTTAATTGGACAGCATTACACATAATGGTGAACAGAATAATCAAGATAATAAGCTCTATCATCACTATCACTTATACTATGGCAGCATACATCTTAATGAGACAAGTATGAAGAAGAGGTGAAATGTGCAGATACAAATGAGTAGTACAATATCATAGAGGTTCATTGCTTATGAAGATCAACTTGAATGAGTAGTACTATGTGTGCATTAATATGAATCTGTAGATTCTGTTGGCAAACGAAGTAAATCTTGAAAGGAGTCAAGTTACATTTGGTAGTAACAAAAAATATTTTAGTACTAGCAGATTCATCCTTCTATTTTGGCATATTATTTTACTTTCTTCATCCGTATGGTGTTAGCAATGAATGACTATTAATTATCACTGTTAAAACATTATTTGTGCTAGTCAACTTAAGTACTCATCAGTCACAGCTCATGATAGAGCTTTTCCTTTAATAAACCTATCTACAACCAGTGGTGGATTTATGCACAACTTTCCTAACTAGCAAAAACATTATAGTAATCACACCGGCCAACACTTATAGCTTCAATGGCTTGCTAATTGTTCGACATATTTTCACAGGTATGGGTAGAATAGCTTGACTAGACAGCTGCTTACAAAATTCAGTTAGGTTTATCATGGCTTGGCCATGCCCTCAGAACAGTAGCTATGAGAAAAGGCTAAAATATATAATTTGAATTGATGACCAATTAAATATACTAGAGCAACCAAAGACACTGTGGAAATTAAACTTACCATAAGCTGGTGCCCAGAAAAAAGAATTGTGCAAAAATAATAATAATAATAATAATAATAAACAGTATTCAGGAAGCTTCCATAAGCTGCATCATGAATTTAATTTAACTTGGCAACTGAATTTTATCATACAATTATTTCATTAGAAGAAAAGATTTGATTATAAGAAATGATGTACAATGGCTTGTGCATCATTGTCTCAATGTCAAATGTTCCCCAAATGTCACAAACCATTCATAAACAGTTTACAAACTAAAACCATGTTCAATAGAAATGTCTTTCTGTTTTGAGTTTTTATGTCCAGTGCAGTTCATGACAAGGTGGGTCAGGATTATTCCAGGCATATGCATAATCATTGGTGATAAAATCACAGCATAAACTCAAGTACACTCTATTTGGTTCAGTTTGCCTGCTGTCAAACTATTTGGAGTTGTGAATAATTGCTCAAATTAAAATCAACCATAATACCAGAACATTGCTATTATGAACTCAGAACTATAAATATCAATAGAATTTATGAGCTAAGTTAAACTGAAATCTCAATAGCTGTATTCAGATTATCAGCAATCAGAAATTAAAATGTACAGCTTATTATTCATTCTTTGTCCTTTCCCAAAAGTTTTATTAGTAAGATAATTATGATTTGTCCAATATCTATACTATTGATTCATGGGCAATTGCAATACATACACGATGAAGTCATGTTGATATTCCAAAATGACTGAAAATCTAAGTATGATATATGGTACACATGCGGTTAGGGTAAAAAGTATACCATTAAGAGTTACCACATTCAATGAAGAATGAGTTCAGACAACCACATCTGTATTAGGAAATTATTGTAGCCTTAAAGCCATTTAGAAGTCTTATGTCTTAATTTATCTTTGTCATCAAGTGTTCCACCAGTATTTGTATGGGCACAAGTTCATCCTGTGCACTGACCACAAGCCCCTAACTACCATTTTTGGACCGAAAAAGGGAATACCAACTCTTGCTGCTGCCAGACTTCAATGCTGGGCTTTGATACTGTCTGCATATCAATATGACATCTTGATTAGAAGGGCACAAGAGAACACAAATGCTGAAGGGCTATCAAGATTGCCTGTCAGAGACACTAAATCAGAGGAATCAGTTTGCCTGCAGGGAATGACAGTAGGTCAGATGCAGTCCTTGCCAGTGACAGTATCCCAGCTGCAGAATGCTACCTGACATGATCCTGTACTGAGTCAAGTGCTTCAGTATACCCGAAGTGGCTGGCCTGACCATATTCCTGGGGAATAGACACACGAAACTGACAGTGGAAGGAGACTGTCTCATGTGGGGAACATGTGTAGTGATACCTAGTAAGCTATGAACTTGAGCGATGGAAGAATTACACCACACTCATTGGAATAGTGAAAATGAAAGTTATGGCCAGAAGTTATCTGTGGTATCCAAACATTGACCGAGAAATTAAACAGATGACAAGATCCTGGCTAAGCTGTCAAGCTGCAAGAAATGTACCAGCAGTTGCGCCACTCTACCCCTGGGTATGGCCTTCCAAGCCCTGGCAAAGGATCAATATTGACTTTGCTGGCCCTTTCCATGGTTGAATGTTCTTAATTGTGGTAGATGCCCATTCTTGGTGGCCAGAAGGTGTGGAAATGAGATACTATTCAGGAACTGAGGAGACTGTTTGCAACATATGGACTCCCAACGCAACTCGTCTCTGACAATGGGCCACAGTTCAGGTCTGAGGAATTTTATAGTTTCCTAAAGAGCAATGGAGTGAAACACGTATGTTCAGCGCCATTCACCCATCATCTAATGGTGCAGCAGAATGTTTCGTATGGGTTTTTAAGAGGGCCATGAAGATTAATGAAAGGTCAAACGCTTCATTTAACCATCGATTGAATAGTTTTCTTTTATCATATCAAAGTATTCCACATTCAACCACCAACGTTGCACCATGCTCTTTGTTCTTAGGCAGACAAGTGAGAACAAGACTTGATTTTCTGCCTCCCAATGTGGTAGAGAGAGTGATGGAGAAGCAGACAGATCAGAAGGTTCGACATGACACCCATGCAAAGCATCATGAGCTATTCCTGGGTCAGAGTGTTATGGTTCACAGCATTCAAGCTGGAGGGACATGGGTACCTGGGACAGTTGTCAAGCGCACTGGACCCCTGTCATATATGTAGTACAAGTAGCTGGAAAACTTTGGAAGCACCATATTGATCATATTCGAGAACCTAAGACTGGCAATGACCTGCTTGATGAAGGAGCTGCTGCTGTTCCTACAGGTGGTTCTACTTCGTCTACATCACCTACTGAGCCACCACCCTCAAACTCTGCTCTTCGGTACCCATTATGAGATCAAGACAAGCATTGCCGTTTTTAAGGAGGGAGCATCTTGTTATTGAGGGAAGAGTGTGGCATGTTTGAACTTTGAACTCACAATTCATTGAACACGTAATCATTATGTTAGCCGGCTCATTCATTGATCCATTGTTTGTGTGTCCTTGGCGCATGCCACCTTTATCGTTTTCCAATTGTGTATCACCTTTCAGTCAACAATAGTATTTTTTAGAAATGTATTCCTAATCTCCTACCGTGTGTGCTGGCAGCTATCGCTAGTTCAAGAACCCCTTACGCGACATTTTTAGTTATGATTCTACTTCTAGTTTCAATAATATATTATGGTTATGCAATTAAACAAAATACTGAGACTGAAGCAAGTAGTAATGAATCAGCTGCTGCACTAACATCAGAGGAAACAATAACCTGTTCCAAAAATAGAGGAATGCCTTGAGGTCATCTGCATATCATCAAGTTTCAAATTTTCAAATTCTAGCATTCACATTACCTGTTAAGCAGTGATTGCAATTGAGTGTTTATGAGCAATCTATCTCCAGTATTCAAACGATGTGAATTAAATTGATCAAAAGCGTAAGTTTTCAATAGCTGTATTCAGATTATCAGCAATCAGAAATTAACATGCTCAGCTGATAAGCATAATATTGATAACTATAGCTAGTAACTGTAGATGTCAGTGGATGCTTTAGTAAAAGAAATACTCATTGAGCTACTATACATCAAAGGTTGCTGGACTACTTGTCTTACTAAAAGCTATCGATTCATTTTAGTGCAATAGTTTCCGGTTCTGTGCACAATACAATATGCTCCACTCTGCAACTATCACTTCCTGAACTATGCTTTACTCATCCAATTATCACAGCTAATATTTATGTGCCATTAATATTAACCTTTTGCCTTCACATTGTGATATATAATTACCTACTTGCAGTGGGAATTGCTTGGTGCAATTCCTACTTACCAAATGTAATTGGACTGCCACCAGGCTCTTAGGAGTAGCTTCTATGCATGTTAACCTCTAAGATTATTTTAAAACGAATCTTTAAGACACACACAGATCACAATGGGGTCTTAGATAACTAAGTGAACTGACATGACACATATCTCATTCTCTCTAGATGTTACTTATTTCTCCTATGGGTAATTGTGCTCAGTGAAACAGTTGAGCTGGTATCATTAAGCTGAGTCCAGTCCCAGTAAATAATTGCTGGTGCGATTATCTGGAGAGGAGACTTCTATATACTTTATGTTTAGATAAGAGCTTCAGTACATCATTAGCTTTAATTGCTATCACTTTGTACCAATATTATTTGCTTCTATTAGTGAATTTCTGTTTCATTAGCTTCAATGGTTAAAAATGGAATAGCTAGGATTTGCTCTGGCAGAAGATTTATCACAATAATGGACTCATATTAGTAGGACTAAGTGGTTATCACCCACCTACAGTATTTACTCATCTCAAATACCAAATATTGTAATCAATTTTCTTTCAGCAGTGATTTTAACTCTACACATTAATTACAAAATTCACTTATTATGTGATTTTTACTTGTTATTCTTCTCTGATATAATTTTTTCATTGTTTTCTTCTTGTTACTGAGGACATTTTTCACATCATCAGTATTATTATTAACTATTAATTGTTCTGTTTAAAAATAATTGTTGCTATGATAAACAATTGTGTGTATCAAATAGTAAGTCTGATTAATTTTCAGATAATGTTTATTTCTAGACAAAGCTTGAAGACAGACACAATATAATCTAGCTAGAACACATGAAAAGGTTACAGATACATTATGGAACCATGACAGTAAAATTAATATGGCAAACAACAATTCAAGCTTCACATTTACTTGAGCTTCATTTTAATTCTTTGCCAATTTGTAAATTTTGTACACTTTTGAGAATGTACACCATTGTGATAAGTAGAAAGAGAAGTATAAAGTCAATCACCCCAAATATTGAAAGTAATGTAATTGTGTTCAATGAAGTAATAGACGTGGCTATAGACGGAATTGCAACTGTGTATAAATATCTCGTGATAGGCTGTGAGAAATCTAGTAGAAGAAAAAAAGAGATTATAACAAAGTTTTAAAATGACATTATTAGTGTACGCATCATTAAGGACATAAGGAACAAGTGAGGCTAGTCATGCCAGTCAGACATGGCCTGGCTAATTAATGATTTGATTAGCTTCTTTTTTTTTTTGCTCACCAGTAACTATGAGTAGTCTATTCCTGATTGACATCCTTTTGAGGTAATTGGAGAGTCTACACTCATATATTCCCTCGTCCTCAAACTGGATGTTAGTGAGGTGGAGTTCATTGTCTGGTGTGATAACTCTCCTACCATCAGAAGTGTTGGACACAACTCTAGGGTAAGAATTATTAAGGTCATAGAATATCCACTGGAGCACATTAAAATTGCTGGCATTGCAGGAAAAGTTAAAGGATCCACCCACATCAGCTGTAGCATTCACATTCGAAGAGAAGATCACCAGGGGCTCAGTGTAATAGGCAGATACAGAGGCATGAACAGAAAGAGATCCCATTTCTATGCGTATAATGAAACAGTGAGTTGGAGCTAAAGCATTGAAACTAGCTTCTTACTTGCATTGCATATATATTTCCCTTCGTCAAAGAGTGAGGAGTTAGTAACTGTTATAGAATAGAAAATCACAATACTTGTGAGCAAGTAGCGCCCACTAGAGATGGAAATAGTTTCATTGGAAGGCATGGTCCAGTACTGGAACATGTAGCCATCAGGCAACAAGCAATTCAGTGTAATGTTATCTCCATATTTGTAATAATATGGATTTGGTGAACTAAAAGCTTGAAAGGTTATGGAACCTAAACAAACACGATGGTTAGCTATAAAAGCATGTAAATATTAACATAATTTATAAATCATATAAATAAAAATATTAGTTCCAGAATATAGCTGATTCAACTTACATAATTAATTCATCTATTTTAGCCACCTCCTATATTAAAGTACCCTAGATGTCATTACAAGACTAACCTGAGATTTCCACATTCAAGAGAATCATAAATATTATAGGTACTGCTATTTTATTTTGCATGCTGTCGTTACCAACTTGTGTCTAGATCTCCAGAACACTAAATCTGTGTGGCACTCAGCAGTCAAAGTATCTGTAGATATGATATACTAGCACTATTGATTACAGTCTTCACCAGAACCTGTTGTAGAAATCCTGTAATAGCTCAAATATAGTCGTTTTGTTATAATAAATATCATTTCAAAAATAAAAGACTTTCTCAGAAGGTGAGAATTGATAGAAAATATATGCATTTATCACAATACTTCATCTTTTCCTTCAACTGTTTGTTTGTCAGTACATATATCCTGTATTCAAATACTGTGGTTTGTGGAATAAATACTACTGACTGCAGTTTTAGTTTCTGTTGAAGGATCAATTTTACAAGTGTGAATGTTGAAACAGTATTTGGCATATGCCTAAGAAGTAGTAGTCAAAGCCAGTTTATTGTTAGGATATTGTGGCCCAAAATGATCAAGTCCAAGAGGCCTTAGCTCAAGGAATAGGAACATTTTGAGATCATTATATTCTAGGCAACTAACTGTTCTATTACCTACCTGACAACAAGTTGCTATGTCTAAACTAGTTGACATAGGGAAACCTGCTACTCCTTCAACAGCTTTTACAAGGAGCTTTGAGTCTGGCAGCTAGCTGAAGTTAAGTGGCAGCTGACAGTAGTCTACCCTCCAAAATACACATATCTAAATAATAATGCTTTGGTTGTAGTAGAATAAGTTCCTTTTCTCAAAACTCAAGACATTAGGAATGGATTAGCAGTTCATGCAAACTATAACAAGCATACCATAAACTAGGGACCTGCAAGGCTATAAGCTCTGAACAACATCTCACAAAGAGGAAAGTATTATAATATATTCACATTGGTGAAAAACCAACACCTGAGTCATATCTGGAGGAAATCCCTTGCTTGAACTACCAATTGTCACCTCATCACCTAATCACTAATAGTCATATGAAGAACAAAGGTGCGAACCCTCTGTGCTACTATATAGCTAGCTATGACAAAATCAATTCTCTGAAAAAATTATGCATTTGGCTATTCCTAATCAGTTATCAATTATTCTGCTCAATCAATGATAACAGAAAATGTAGCTAATTGCTGTCTAAAGAAGTAGCTAAACATGTGGAAGACTTTCACAGGTACATACTACCTAAAACTCCTGAATTCCAGCCTTCATTATCTTTTCAGCATAAAGCAAAAACTACTTGTGGGCAGAAGAAGAAATTATTGTTTGGCTGCAACACAATGTGATGATAGGGGGTGTGGGGCCACCCACAGAACAGGTCCAGGGATAGCAGGGGGAGGAGCTGGGTGTGCCAGTTGTAATTGTGGTCAGCTGCTACATAGTCAGCTACCACACTGGGTTCATAGTTTTAGAATTAATTATTCATAACTAACTTTAGACACATGTGGTATCACCTTTGAGCACGTACTCTTTCTTTTTGTCACACTATGTGGGTGGATGGCTATAAAATCACTGTAGTCTCTCCACCCAGTTTCAGTTTGTCTCTGTCTTTCTTTTTATCGCACCATACCTATTAGCTTAATATCTAATTAACTTTCATTATAACTTCCTTAAATACTTTCAAGGCTAGTTAGGAAGAGATAGGATAGCTATAGGTTGCTGATAGAAGAGTGCCAGGCTACCCATAGACCAATTCTGGTGGCAGTGTACCCAGCTGGAAATTGGGATTTACACTGAGTCTCCAGTTACTTAGTAATTGTGCAAAGACTTGGTTCAATAATCAGCCTGAAATTTGAAAAAGTAGCACAATACCTGAGTAAGTTCATACCTAAATAAGTAGTTAATTGTTGCCCCCCCCCCATCCCCCCCACCCCAAGCTTCTTAAAAATGTGAACTTCAGCGTGGGTGCAAGAAATTTATGAGAAAATACTTAGCATTTTCAATGGAGTGTACTTTGGAAAGGCGGCTTGATAAGCAGAATCTATTGGTTTGGCAATCCTTACCTGTCTTGGAAATTTGATTGCTTACCCATAGAAAATCAATTGCCCAATGGTCAAGTCACTGTGTCTTGTGCTGGTATATCCAGTGATCAAGTGTATATGTGTGTGTACAAGTGTTGTGTGTTGCTATAGAATAGCACAATAAACTGAACAAAAACATTCAACTAACAAAGAAATATTATTACCGCTATCATTCAAATTTGAATTTCAGTCAGACCAGCTCACTGGCCATTTGTGCTGTAGCACATCACTAGTTTATATTACAATAGCATTCTAGTTTTATTTCATTCTAACCTTTTCACCTATACCAATACATACGATATGTACTTTCTCATGCATATCACTACTTGTGCATCTCCTTCAGCTATATTGGTATTTTATTTGCTAATTTGTTATTCCTGTACTACCAGGGTAGTCAAGTTGCGATACAGTCTCGAAGGCAAGACAGTATCAACGCTGGGTCCAAGTGAAACTATATGGCAGCAGAGATTTACGACCTCTTGCTCACGTGATAGTTAAAAAATAGGTGGGAAACGGTCAAGTCAGAAGATCTCGCCCTTTACTTAGAACTTCGTTGAATCAGACACTTGCTAGTGGCCAAGGAAGCCTTCCACTTACTAGGCAGTCCCGAACACGTGCTGAGGGTTAAAAATAGCTTAAAAGCCTAAATATAGCTATGTTTGGACCTATCCAGACACACTTGAGGTTATCATTTATCTGGAATTCAGCAGGTATCTGGATAGTAACCTCTTAGCTGTTGATGTAGTGGAGGACATAAATAAGTCCATAGCTGTACTTCTTCCATCACTATTCATACTAAAATTAGTGAAACCAAAAGTGTGTAATAGTATATTTTTCCAACGTAAACTAGCCATAGTGAGTGTGATAAGCATTGGTCAAAAGCTAGAAGTATAAGCATTAATAACTTCAAAGTTACTTTATTGAACATGAAAATGCCCCAACCCATTCTCAAGCTGAGCAATTTTCATTTTTCAAAACATTTTGACTGAGATCAAGTATTTGTAAAGTGCTTTCTAAGTGTCACTGTTATTATTGAGGGAATTGGTTTATATCTAAAACCATTAAAAAAGGTTTTTCTTTTCTTTTGATAGTGCAATAAATAAAAATGTGTGTTATATTTGACACCATGTCTGTAATCAATGCCCTCTTAGAAAGGAGGAACTGGTATTGTCTATTCAGTTCCAATAACATCATATTTTTGAAGAATTAGCTTTTATAACAGACAAGTTTCAGTTTACTTTATGGACCTAGTATTATAATAATCTTATCACATACTAATTAGCAACACCAGTCCAAGCCCACTAATTTACTACACTAAATAGCTATATATATAATAATATATATATACATATATATTCCATAGCTAGATATCTTCATAATGTTATCTTTAGGTAATGACCTTGAAGAGTCATTTCACTATGTTATTTCAAACTGTATTGCTGCAAGCTCATTACCCTAGCAGTTATAACAATCCCCACCAAGTTTTCCTGTTTACAGCTACCTTCCTTCTGTCACGCTAGGGAGATTGCTGACATGTAACCATTGATTTAGGCACAACTTACTCAGAACATATTGCTTTATGCTGGGAAGTTAATGGAATGCTGGAAGTAGATGCATTGAAAGTATATACTGGTGAGTGTCTCTGACATGTTCAGATTCTTCTTTTATGCATTTACATGTACTGTTTACATTGCTTGAGCTATTATTGATGTCTATTAAGAATAGCCAATAAAATTGTTCTTTTTGGTCTTTTTCGCCGTTGGTGCTTCATTTTTAGCTAGTGGTCCATTTCGGTATACACAATTTTTACCTAATAAGCTGATTTCCTATGACTACATACTATGATTATATCATATGCATTATTTAACATTAAAGTATGGAAGTATGCAATTAGTTAAGGGCAGAGTTTCTCAGATTCCTTACACTATATAAACTGTACCATGTTCTCTAACATACAATGCATCAACAAGTACATATTATTATATTTATATATATATATTTGTCTATACTATGTATTGTTAAATGCTAAAAGTATACATCTATATCTGTTATTTCACTAGTATAGCTACTTTGTTTTGAGTTTATAAATTTGTGCAAGTGCTGACAGAGTTGAGCAAAGTGAAATAAGGAGTATAATGTTTGAAATTAGTGACAATATTAGGAGAGTTGAAATTCTGACAACTTCAGCTTGATCTGTAAATTATAATTGGACACATAAAAATGTTTCTTCACTTTTTGCAAATAAATAGTGTTGATTTGTTTTTTAGAATCATTCATCATACATTATTTCATACTATCTGTGTAAAGGTAAATGTAGTATTTATAATAAAAAAAAACCCATGGGTTTGAGGAATTATCACTAATAACTGTTTTGATTCAGGGTTCGGCCCTTGAAGAGGGAAGTTGTCTAGCGATAACTCCAAAAGTTGCCATGACTTAATTATTTTATACAATAGTTACTATTTCAAGCAATGTAAAAGATCAAATAAGGACAGGAATTTTGTGGGGAGTAAGTATGTCCAACATTAACAGTTACTGCAGCAAAAATCCCTACACATTACATACTTCTACAGAGTGTACTTCGTTTCATTTCAGCCGCCTTCAAATAAAAGAATGGTGAGAGTGATGATATCCAGTGAAGTTCATGAGACAAGATGTTTATACCCCCAACAAGTAATTCTCAGTGTCAATCACTGTAGACAGGGTTGGAGTGACCGTTCGCACAAGCAAATTTCGAACAAGTAAGAAAGAAAGAAATTTTACTTCATAGCTGAAACTATGACATATCATTGTATACAATTATTTGATCTTTTAATCCTACCCTGTGATCTCACCTGAATTTGTACAAACATTCTGTATTATGTAATTTCAATTAAATATTAAAATAATAGTAAATTTTTTCTCATTCCAACAGCCAATATTGTTAATTAAAACTTAACCCAATGATATGACTCCTCTTTTGGCTGCTAGAATGGAAAAAAAATTTGCTATTATTATAATTATTTCGGCCGAGAATGACTAAATCAGCTTAAATATTTCCACATCAACAATCTTTGTTGGTGGAAAAATTAGCTTAGTACAAAGTCACAGCATAGTATATCTATATCATGAGTTCGTTATTACAGTGTGTCATAATTAGGAAGACCTACCAGTATTATTAACAATGTCAGAGAAACTTTGAACTGTACTAAATGAAGTATCTGGAACTATAATAAAACATATCAATAGATAAATAACTACTACTAAGTGTTTTCTCACTTGTATTAGTAGTAGTGTAGAGGAAATGTTCACTGGCATTAGAAGTAGGCACTTCTGTTTGAGAAAATTGGAACTTAATTTTCAGGCCTCACTTATTGTAAATGTGTAAACTCTCACCTGTGACATACAAGGCATTTGATAAAGAGGAGCAGTTTTTATTATTAGATAATAAACACTGATATGTCCCTCCATCTTCTATAGCAATGTTGTTCAGTTGGAGGTCAAAGTCCGGTGTTATGGTGAACCTCCCATCAGATGTGTTTGATAGAACATGTGAATGTGTAGAGTTTGTCATGTACACCCACTGGAGTCTCAAGAAGTTAGTAGCATTACAGGAAAACCTGAAGGACTCTCCCACACAGACAGTAGCATTGACACTAGCAGAGTAGATCATGACAGGATCCACAACAGTGATGTTAATAGATACTGACTGAGTAGTATTTCCATTATCTGTCATAAGTTTTAGTACATATATATATAAGTGATAAGTGTGGATATTTCTTTACATCATGACAATATTAACAGAAAACTGTTTTTAAATAATAGCCCAACACATAGGCATAGGAACCATAGTGGCCATAGCTGCCATGTCCACTACACTTTTTGGGAACATCATGCTTGCACATGTGCAATTATTATTATTTCATTTTTGACAGTCGGTAACTATAAGTCAGGAAGGAAATGGGTTCCTCAGGAAGAGATTAGAATATTTTTAGATAATCACAGCAAATAAGTGTCTGCTCACTTAGTGACTAACATGACATCTGTTTTTAATCTAATAAATTGATATGTACTGTATATCAATTCATCGTTATTTTGTTATTATTTATTTTACTGTAATTAACAGTAGAATGCTTTTTGGCATCCATGACATTGCACTCAGTGGCTGAAATGTTGACTGAAGTTCAAGTTATAGGTGTGCCCCAAGGCTAAATCATTGGAAGGTCTAAAAGCATCATATAAATGTACTATAGTTAATTTTCACTAACCAATAACAGGTGTTGGCATGAGTGTAGGAAGCAATTTTAAAGTGTACAGGCTGATCAAGCTACCACATCTGCCACACCTATAATATTAGGTGTGGTTTAAATGATTAAAAAGTAATCAATCCAAAAATTGATATATTAGTGAATTAATGGAAAAATTGGTGAAAACATGACATAACTTACTAATTCAGCTAAATGGGTACCAATCTTACCCATTAATCACACCTTGTCTAACAAGAATTTTTTAGTTTGACAGAATCTTTACTCAATTTATTGTTCTTAACCTGCTAAGTTAGACATTTTGCTTCAGTGGATTTAGTAGAAGGTAGCTAAAGTCTTCATCTGCACAACAGGTTCCTTTTGGAACTCACATAGAGTCATGGATATCGAATTTGACTCTGCCATCTTCCCACTTGAAAAACCCCCTTAGTAAGGAAAACAGAATTAGTATCACTCATCTCTATCTCTTTTTTTAAATATCTCCAGCAAAATGATGCAGATTGCTTTAATAGCTGCTACAAGGCCACTTACCTCGAGGACTATAAAGTTACATATTAAGATGCAAGCTCATATAGAAACAAAAATACTTGAGGCTGATGAGCCGGAAGCGGCAAAAACTGCTATCCAATACTTTATAAGTAAACAGACACTTATTTGCAGTAATTATCTCAAAATATTCTAATCTCTTCCTAAGAAAATGTAAATGAAATCTACTATTAAGTACAATCAGTCAGTTTTAGAACTAATAATGAATTAGACAAGATCAATCTATTGTTAAACAATTAGATTCTGAATCCCTTACACATGTGCACACACTAGTACACCATAGAGTTGCTGTGTTGTGGAGTGTCATTTATGAGGATTTGCAATTTTTCACAATTTTCATAAATTTGTCACACATAATTAGTAACATTATGAGCAGTATAATTTACAATAAAACAAGTTCTTCCTTACTTACTTATAAAACATCTGTAGGTTCCACTATCTGATGTAATTGAGTTCAACACTTTTAAAAGCTGATTATTGCCCTCTTCAGTAATGGCAAAGCGTCCTCCAGTGACATTTACATATTCATTGGATGGATTGACCCAATACTGGAAGGTGTAGCTGTCATTAGGTAATACACAATTTATAATGAACTCATCTCCACGATTGAAGTAGAATTCATTAGGTTGGCAAAATCCAGCGGCTGCAAAAAATAAAAATTATTAAGTATTTCTAAATAATACACTTACTATAATATGTTCCCATTTTATCTCATCAACAAGTCAAATTTTAAATTTTATTAGTTGATTCCATCATTTTCAATACATTCCTGAAAATTTTAATGTATAGTTTCAAATAGACAGCATATGTATTTAAAGTAACAAAGTAAGCATCACATGTAGTCACAAAAAGATTAAACTGAAATTACTGAATTGAAGTAATGTAGCTATATAATGCATCAGACATTAATAAGAAGATCGCATGCCTAGTTCTCTCACTCAATCTCAGCACCTCAAATTCTATATTGCTTCATTCCATGTAACCTACCTAATTCACTGAAGACAGTAAAGAACACAAGCAAAGGTATCCATTTCATTCTAGACCTCAAATGCAGAAAACTAATCAAGTGATGATTGGTAATGTTGGTTTCCTTACACAAATGCAATTACAAATTAACTATTTCCAGCTCTTCATCTGGTTAGTCTAACCTTAATGTTGATCTTTAAACTGCACATATCATCATATTGCTGTAAATAGCATCCTTATAAAACGTCTCACACACATGAAGTTGCTATCAATTTCTTCCAGGCCATTGTTTCCAAAAAGCATGGTTTAACTTTATCATAATGTACTACGTATTCTTCTCTAAAAAGACAAATCATGATAACTTCTTAAATACAGTCTCATTGCATGTCTCTATAGCTATCATAAACTCTCGCTTCCCAAAAGAACTCTCTAGCTATGTTTTCAATATCTCTAATCTAAATAATAATAAGCTTGAGTGTCAGAAATGATGACGGCAGGGTGTGTACTCATGAATAATTCATGAGCTGACTAACCTAGAAGTTTGGGGAACCCTTGAGTGCCTTGTTTTGTATTGGCTTCTTTTTATTATTTGTTTTTGTTGTTGTTGTTGTTTCCTTATTGTCTTCCCTGTTCATTACTGCTCTAGGGTATCTGTAACCATGAATAATTCATTGACCAGTGGGCATGAGTTCACCTACAGTAGCAAATAATAATCCACCAAAAATAATGGGTAGAAGCAGGAGAACCCAGGGTCAAGAAGAATAGAAGCAAGTGAGAAAAGACTGACTGATGCAACTCCTTCTCGTGAGCCAGACCCTTTATCGACTATGTGGTGACGGAAAGGGTCTGGTCACCATCCATACAACATTTCATTCCATTCCCAATGATTCATGGGGAACAATACTGTAGTGTGTACAGCATATGAGGCGTGGTTGGTTTACACTTGGTTGAGTGTAATTTAACTGGCACCCACAGGTATGTTGATAGAATTGTGCTGCTAAAGCTCTGCAGGTGAAAAAGCACTAGCTTGTAAGTATCTGCTTTTCCTTAGTGTGGTGCCCAAATCCCCACCTCTAATCAGTGAAAGTATAGAGAGAGGATTATTTGTCTCACTTTCAACTGTCTTAGAGAAGTTTCTTTGCTCTATGTTATAGCCTTAGGGCTAGCATGTCCTTATCTTACTTTCTCTACTTCTTGATAACCAAAGCAATGCTGCTTATCCATCTTTTAACAAACTTCTACAAAAGCCAATTTAGGCGAACGATGACGGAATAATTTCGAATCCATCAGAGTGCTGCAAACAAATGCTGTTCTCAGAAACACAATTTGAAATGCCATCCAAAATACCCTGTGGCAATCCAGCTAGCTGGACAAGTCAAGTTTATTCTATACATGCATATTATGTGCTCAATTTAATGTACTTATGTTATAATGTTTAAAAAAAATTTAATTATTTTTATAGCAGACTATTTGGGGAATAGTTTCGATAGCTTATGGCCAGCTAACATCAGTGAATTCTGAAGGCATGGGCCGAACTGGTGAGACAGGACTTCTTGCTGACACCTTTCTCACCAGTTCGGCCCATGCCACTAGTTACTCTGCTTCCGTTTAGTCAACAGACTACGTCGGGATCAAGTCATCAACTTGCTGGATAGTCCCAAAAACCACTATTGAAATAATATGATGAATTAATGGCAAATATCAGTGGTTGCTGAAATAAAAATGATTATTACGTTAGGTCATGTTGACCTTGTCAGAGTTATAGATTTAATTACTTTAATCATCTGCAACTCAATGCGGAACAATGTAGTCCAGGTAAAAAGCATCCACTTTACTCTAGACCACAAGTTATGTACACAACTGGTGATGATGATGGCTCCTACTAAATGTCATTCATTACAAGTCAATTCAAAGAGTAATTTCATTCTCTTTGCAAACCCTAAAGTAGAATATCATGATAGCTTTCCCAGTAAATATTTTAGTGTCAGTCTCATTTCATTCTCACTTATGTCACCATCAGAAACTCTTGCTTTCCAAAAGCAGTTAATTCTATATTTAAGTTTTCAATATCATTAATCTTGAATAAATTGTTTGGATTTTATAGCCCTAAGTGAGAGAAGAGTAAACAGATTTTCTAATTGTAGCTAGTTAAATATATTTCAGCATCACAGATACAATTTACCAGACTATATGTATTATACAAAGTACTTTATTGAGTAGAAGTGCAGAATGATGTATCTTCATAACGCTGTAAAATAATGGTAAGGCAATTAAATGCATATTACCTGTCGATACTCTTGTGGATCTCAAATGACAGCAAGAAATGCAAAATGTTCTATTCTTCTCATGCCCACTAAACCCGTTTTTATACGGCCATGCTTCACCTCATGATGGCAAGCAGACACAGCAAGAAGATTTAGACTGTGGCATGTGCAAATAGAAGTGTGAACTTTAATTACTATCTTTTATTGTCACATTATTTTATACACCATGGTCAAAAATGAGTCTGAATTCAAATAATGAGCTTTCCTTGAGGAACTAATTGAGTGTTTAAAGATTCCACCCAACACAATAGTTATCAAGCCAATGTTGTAGGGATTAAATAAGGTAACCAAATTAATTTTAGTATTATCACTGCCTAGAAAACACTAGAAGATACAAAAAATATTTATTATTAGTATTTTATTTGTATTTTTATTACAAGGTACATGTTGAGTGCATAGTCAATGAAAATTGAATGTGTACTGCACATGTTCAAAAGAGCATTATTACAAACAAAAGTTTTAGTATAACAAATATGAATACATGGTATAATGGCAAAAATTTTCAGGGACAAGCAATGAGCAGAATCAAGCCTTTCAACAATGATGGATAATGTCCACTAATTAAGAGATGTTCTTCTTGCCTATATCGAGAAATTATAGAGCAAACATAATTGAGTAGATGCTATAACTAACTACTTAATCATGAATGGCCTAAATAATATGTGAGGAATTAGTGAGAATGTGTAAGGATATGGGTAATCAATTAGTGGGTGAATTAGTAGCTCAATGAATCAGAATCTTCTTTGGCTTAAATTGCTACAACTTGGTATTGTACAAACATGAGTATTGGAAGAGATGACATGAATAATGTTTTTTTTGTTTACACAAGCTTTGATTACTATAATAGCTACATCACAATAATTTATATAGAGAGATCCAAGCCTTTTATCCTCCAACTCAGTAGCTCCCATTTCTTGATATGTGAACACAGGTTAAGTATTTGTACAGTTATTTTATGTTACTGTATTAAGAGACTTTGAATTCCAGAAGCAGTTTTTAAAAAGGATAGGTTGTTTTGCTTCATTGCCAAGAAGAATACAAATTTGTGATAGACTTAACACCATCAGTGGATAAGCTGACTTGAATTAGATTATTGTCTCATGTGTCCCAAACTGCATCAAGCATTTTTTCCGGAGTATACCATAAAGGCAGTTGTAAGAAATAAGTTGCTAACTAATCAGTTTTAAAAACTATATAAATCAAGAATGGAATGAACTAACCATGCAATTGCATGTTATAGTAGCTATCAATGCTGTGCTGTGAATGAAGAGGGAAGTTTTAATATTAAGGTTGAACTTTCTATGGTGGATTACTGGACCTGGATTATAATCATTGAATTATATAGATACCTGATTGATTTAGTATAATATTATAGCTATTTGCATAGTCTCAAAATATTATGTTTTCAAGAATTTTAATATAACTAAGGCTACTTGTGTGCACTGTCACAATTTGTTACATTAGCAAAACAAAAACAACTAAATAAATTATGACTTGTAAAAAATGGCAAAAACAAAATATTTTAATGCAAAACATTAGTTAATTGCTTTAACACTCCACTAGCTATTTGTGTCAGCACTTTCCTTGAAACTCATCATGTACAGCACAACATACTGAATTTATGTATTGCAAAGAAAATTAATAATCATTAACTTACTATACCAAACTTATTTTTTGTTTGTCTTATCACTCCATACATGCTAGGGATATTCCATGCCCTGAAATGTAACATTCTGACTTGAAACTTACCTGATTTTGATTTATTGAAGAGTGTAATGAACCCAAGTAGGAGTATCCACTTCATTCTAGACCACATTATTTAGACAACTGATGATGATGATACTTACCTACTACATTTCATCCATTACGAGTTAATATTTACAGTGCTTACTTCACATATAACCTAGACCTTTACTCTCATGATATCATTCTAGTTAAATCTTCAAACTCAATCTATTTATGTCACGGTTAGAACCACTTGTTTCCCAAAAGTAATCCCAAAAGTAATTAACTCCATCATTTGCTTTCAATATCAGAATTACTTCCATTTGGCTACCTGTAAATAGGAACTTTGTTTGTTTGTTTTTTTTGGTGGTGACTACATGCATCATGTGGTAATATGTAGTTAATTACTTTACCATTATCATTAATGGGGATTTTGTATGCAGGTAAACATATTGTATAGTGAGCTAGCCTCACAATATTAATGAATCGCTTCTTGTTACCTCTGTATGTATTTACATTCTCTTACTATTCATATGTATGTACTCCTCCATGTGTAGTTGTTTACTAACTAAAGCCTCAAAGTTCCAGTTTAAATATTACTGTCTTACTGTCTCTCAAAGGAATATACTGCAGTGTGTCTTGCACTATGTATTTTATCGACTGTTATATTGATTGTTACACAGCCAAAGTGAATAGGTGATAATTGGTTCACACAAGAAAGTGGTAAGAGGTGCAAGTAGCAAAAATCGATGAGGCACAACATGTACTAAACAAACAATAAATCAGTTGATTTCTTCAGTTTACAATTTAGTGCACTCAAATAAATGATTAATTTTCAAAGTGTCCATATGCTATGCATTCTGTCATATCAATGGCTTTGTTGCATGTGTCAGATGAACTGCATGTAGCACCAACTTTCCTTGGGAGTTGAATCTCTTCATACTCCACAGTTATCCGGCTTATTGGTAATCTTGCGAGTTGGTTCTTCTACAAAATTTAAAAAAATTATACTGAACTAAATTTCATCATCGTGCATGTATTATTACTAAGACTCTATGTATGTGTACGTGATTTAGGAATGTATAGAATTATGTACCCCGTAAATAAATATTAGCTAAATTACATATTACCGGTTGAAAACTTGTTGGATCTCATTAGAGAATGGCAGCAAGGAATACATTTTCTATCCTTCTCAGAAGCTCTGTGTGGGCGGAGTGGATCAGAGAGGAGAGAAGAAGAGAGAAGATAGAGACTGAACATTAATCGTCGTATGTCATAAGAAGTGTTTAGATTATTAGCATCATGCATCATTATGTGTGTATGTATTTATCAGTGTATTCATCACACTGTGTAGTTTAAGTTGTGCCCCGCCCTTGGCGGTCGACCCTTTTCCATATTTCCCCACGCACGCGTGTCTCCAGGTATATAACCTCTGACACGCGCGCGTATCATCAGTTCAGTTCCCCACACACGTTGACGTAACTCTAAACTAGATTAAGACTCTAGGGAGAGGGCGCAGTTAACAGGGAAGAACTCTGGTGGCAGCGAGCATCAGAGTTCTAGGAGTGGTCGTCGTCCCAGAGCTTTGGTGTTTATCATCTTTCGGTGGCAGTGGTGGAGCGTCCGTACTCCTTCAATCCCACAATTGGTGGCAGCGGTGTTGAGATCTCAAGTCCTTCTCACGTCGTCGTGCCGAGCTACCTTTGGACCTTCTACAGCCGATTTTAAACTCGGGTGGACCGTTCCTGCGTTTCCTACGACCTGAGGCGTTCTCCTCCTACCGCTTACATCCCGATTTCAAACTCGAGGCCCACTGTTGCGGTTGGATTTCGTCCGCTTCTCATCGTCTGTTGGATCGCCATTTTTCGGGATATTTTTTTTCAAGGAGCCCATTCCACGTGGACGCTAATTGTTTTTATTGAGAGCTCTAATTGTCATTTGTGGCACTTTGTTTGTGTGTGCGTTTTACAGGCAGCTCGAGTTTCATACTTCTTTATTTGGTCTTGGTTGAGTTGAACTTGTCATTTTTTCTGAGATTGTCATTTTAGCAGTTTTTTTTTAGGTATTGATTGTCACTCTGTCATTTTGTGTGTCATTGTGTCTCGATTGGTTTTGACTTGTAATTTTTTTTCTTTGCATTTTGTTTTTGTGTCCTTTGTAGGGCGCCTCCTTCTCTGGATCACCTGGATAAGCCAGCGCGAGCAGCCGGACAGGGAGTGCAAATGCAAGAGGCGAACAGTGGTTTCAAACCAAGGTGATTGTGTTGAGTCTGATTTTTCTGAGTCGTGTTCGAGTTTTTCTACCCCTTTGTTTAGTAGTAGTTCTGTTCTTGGTGTGCCTGTTGGTACTGCTAGAAGTATGGGTGATGAGGAGAATGATATTGTTGTTAGGGATTCTGCTCCCATGAGTGATTCTGATTTTAGGACTATGTGTCAATCCTTAATTACCCAGTTGGCGAGGTCTAATGCCTCCTCCCATTCAAGTGATAGTCGTGGTGATGCTGAGATGATGAGACAAGTTAATGCCCTTGCTCCGCACAAAGATGGGGTTGATATTGCAAAGTACATTAGAAAGCTTGAAGCTGATTTACGGGATATTGGTTGCTTGATGAGACGTTGGAAGTCAGTGTTGCTACAGAAGTTACAATCAAAAGCTGCCTCCTAAGTCGTAGCTAGTATAGATCGTGATGTAATCAGTTATGATGAAGTGAAGGAAATTCTATGTGAGGCGCTAGGCGTGAGCTTGACTGCTCTTGGTGCTAAGCTTATCTCAGATTTTCCGTCTCCAGCTAGTCTGTTGTCTCCTACGGAGAAGTTTGCTCAGTTGAAAAGCTTGCTTGACTCTATTGATGTTATGTGTGGTAGTAAAGAAGAACTGTTGCTCTTTTTAGCTTGTGCTGTTTTTAGATCGTCGTTGCCTGCTATGCAGCGTGCTATTATGGACCAAAGAACCATCTCATCCTTGCGCGAGCTGAATAGATTTGCTTTGTCGATCAACCCGGTTGATTCGGGTGGGTCTTCTCATTTTGTTGGTAGTAGATCAGGTAGGTATGGTAGATCAGTGGAATGTTTTAAGTGTCATAAGTATGGACATAGGTCCTTTGAGTGTAGAAGTTCAGTGTCCAGTAATCCTAGTGGTTCTAATGGATCTAGTCTTGGGAATTCTTTGTCTGGTAATAGAACCCCTGGGATTGTTTGTTATAGTTGTCATGAGCCTGGTCATAAGTCGCCAGATTGTCCCAAGAAGAAGTCTGTTCCTAGTGTGTCCAAGTCTAATGAACGTAGTGATGGTGTGAGAAAGAGAACTTTTAATGCTAGTTGGGTGGCTGTGAGAAGTGGTAGCCGTTGTTCTCCGGGTACTGTGAATGGTTTTGATTGTGATGTAGTGCCCGATACCGGTGCCGAGATATCTGTAGTGCCCGGTTGTTTTGTTTATGATGATCAACTTACAGGTACTTCGGTTGAAGTCCGTGGTTGGGATGGTCGTCCTGTTACTTTGGATACGGCCATTGTCGAGTTTGAGTTTGTTGATAAAAAGTTTAAGTCATTAGTGGCTGTTGCCCACCCTGATACTTTATGTGGGCGTGTTTTGTTTTCCGTCCCTATGGAGGCAGAGACAGCTGAGCATCTCTTGTTGGGTGCCGCTGCCAAGGCTGATGCTTTGGTTGAGGCGGCGGGGCAACTACGTGATACCCGTAGCACCCAGCCGTCTACTTGTGTGGATGCCTGCTCTGGTGGGGTTGCTGTTGAGACTTTGCCTTCACCCTCAGCTCCTTCCACTACTCAGGAAGAGATTGCTGATGTCAGTGTTGTGACTAGAAGTATGTCTGTTGTGAATGACAATGCTAGTTCTGCATTGGCTGAAGTGAGTGCTAAGGAAGCTGTTCCCGTTTCGTATTGTTTTGATGATGAATTTGAGAGATTGTCTGCTATTGATGTGTCTTTGGATTCCCCTTCTGTAGGTGATGGGTCTAGCGGTAGTGTTGCTTCTGAAGTTGAGCTTCTTGAGGGTTCTGACGTGTATGGGGTTGGGGCTAGTGTAGACGGTAGTGCTGTTAGTGACGGGCATGTGGTTGTTCCTTCTTCCCCTTCTCCGTCTTCGCCTGTTGTTCCCGAATCTGATGATAGTGATGTGTTACAGTTGAGCTTTCCCGAGTCTTTGGGTAGCGCTAGTGATGTTGTGAGCGCACTTGAGAATGACAAGTCTTTGTCCAAGTTTGTTGAAAATTGGCCAAGAAAAATCTCAATGGCTATTCTATGAGAGACGGTTTATTGTTTCATACCTGTTTAGTTGATGACGTTCCTGTTGAAAGTGTAGTTGTCCCCACAGTGTTCAGGGATAGGTTGTTAGTGTTAGCCCATGACAAAACTGCTCATGTTGGCGTACGTGGTATGCGTAGTGTGTTAGGCAGGAAGTTTACCTGGCCTGGCATTCATTCTGACATTATGAAATTTGTGAAGTCTTGTGATGTTTGCTTGCGTGTTAATAGTGCTGGCAATAAGAAAGCTATGATGGTTGAGAGACCTATTGTTTGTGTCCCGTTTGAAAGTGTGTGTGTGGACATTGTTGGCCCTTTGCCCAAGGGTAAAGGTGGTGCCAAGTACTTATTCACTTATATCTGTTTGGCTAGTCGTTGGCCTGATGCTGTGCCATTGAGAACTGCGTCGGCCTCTGAGGCTGCTCAGTGTTTCTTAGAGATTATTTGTAGAACTGGAATTCCTCTTCGTGTGTTGTCTGATAGAGGTACTGTGTTTCTCTCCAAACTCATGTCAGGCGTTTGTGATACACTTGGCATTGATGCTGTTGCTACGTCCCCTTACCGGCCGCAATCAAACGGTGTGGTGGAGAGAATGCATGGCAGTCTGAAGCCCATGTTGTCTAAGGCTGCTGATGCTGGCATTGGGTGAGTTGAGTTTTTGCCCCTTGCTTTGTTTGCTTTACGGCAAGTTCCAAACAGGGATCTGAGTTATTCTCCCCACTGTCTAGTGTATGGTAGAGATGTGTTAGGTCCCCTAGATATCCTGTATGATGGATGGGTGGATCGCTCTTTTGAGCCCATGTGTGTTGATGAATGGTTGTTGAAACTGAATGACAGATTGGCTGTGTTGCATGACCTGGCTGCTGCCAATCAGGCAGTTGCTGGAAAAAAGAGAGCGCTTGTTTTTAATCGCAACAAGCAAGATAAACCTTTAGAAGTTGGTTCAAGTGTGTTGATGAGAGTCCCTGGTATTAAGGCTGCTTTGCAGGTGGCCTGGGATGGTCCCTACAAGACTGTTGACAGATCGTCTAGAGTCACTTATAAAGTTTCCAAGGGTGTCGATCATCCTGTTCGACTTGTTCACAGAGATAACTTGAAAGTGTATTCCCCAAGACCTTTAGCTGTGAACACTGTTACTCTCGTAGCAGAAGATAGAAGATAGTGGTATTAGCGATGAATTGTTAGTAAGTAAAGCCTCTTTGGATGGTGAGCCATGCCCAGGTTTCAGACAGAATGTGCTGGATGCTCTTCTTAATGATCTCAAACAGAATTTTAGTGATTCCCCTGGGCTGTGTGCCGAGTTTAAGTGTACTATTGTGTTGAATGAGGGTGCACCTGTGGTTAATTTGCCACCTAGACAAATCCCGGTTGGTATTAGGGATGCTGTCAAGAGAGAGTTGGATGCCCTGTTAGAGAAAGGCATCATAGTTGAGTCCACATCTGACTGGGCTAGTCCCTTGGTCCCGGTCAAGAAGAAAGATGGGAGTGTTCGTATATGCGTGGACTTCCGACAGCTGAATGCTGTCACATCACTGAGAAGGTATTGGCTGCCTTCTTTAGCAGAGATCCTGGATCAGATTGGGCCTAATTCGTGTTTGTCCACACTGCTGGTTTTCACCAGATTGCTATGGACGAAGAGTCCAGTGATCTCACCTCGTTTGTTTGCCCCTTTGGTAAATTCAAGTATAGGCGTATGCCTTTTGGGTTGAAGAATGCCCCTGCTATTTTTCAGGCTGCTATTGTTGCAGTGTTGAAAACTGTTGCCCACTGTTGTGTTAACTATGTGGATGATGTAGTTGTGTTTAGTAAGAACTGGGAAGACCATCTTTCCCATCTCAGATCAGTTATCGAGTGCCTTGGTGCCTCTGGTTTGTCTATAAAGTTGAAGAAATGTTGCTTCAGAAGTAGTCATTTGTTGTATTTGGGTCATAGGATCGGGTCGGGTTCATTCTCTATCCCTGACCATAGGGTGTCTGCCCTTAGCGAGTTTGCACGACCCATGACGAAGAAGCAGCTTAGGTCCTTTTTGGGCTCAATGTCGTATTACCGACAGTTCATTCCTAAGTTCGCTGAATGCTCGAGCCTCCTGACTCCAGCGACTTCGTTGAGGGCTCCTCTTCGGGTGGTCTGGACGGAGGAGATGACCTCAGCTTTCTGTGAGTTAAAAGTGTTATTGTGTTCATCATGTTTGTTGTATGTTCCTTCATGTGAAGATGTGTTTGTGCTGTATTCGGACACTTCCGGTGCGGGAGTGGGTGAATGTCTCCATGTCGTCAGGGACGGACGTGAACTGCCCGTTGGATTCTATTCCCGGCAGTTGAGATCGGCCGAGAAGAATTATTCCGTCTCAGAACTTGAGTGTCTGGCCATTGTTGCTTCTTTGAAGCATTTTGAGTTTCATATCTACGGTATAGAAAAGTGCGTGTTGTGACCGATCATAAGCCTTGTTTTGCTCTGATGTCGGGTGGTCACCTGAATAAGAGACTGTTGCGTTTCGCCCTGGCCTTGCAGGGTTTTAGAGTGGAGTTAGAGTATCGTCCCGGACGCCTCCATCAGAACGCCGATGGTATGAGCCGACAGGCGTGGCTTTCATCGGATGATGAGTCCGCCCATTGTGCTTTGTCAGATTTGACTTCGGGCCAAATCTTGGTGGGGGGAAATGTGGGCGGAGTGGATCAGAGAGGAGAGAAGAAGAGAGAAGATAGAGACTGAACATTAATTGTCATATGTCATAAGAAGTGTTTAGATTATTAGCATCATGCATCATTATGTGTGTATGTATTTATGAGTGTATTCATCACACTGTGTAGTTTAAGTTGTGCCCCGCCCTTGGCGGTCGACCCTTTTCCATATTTCCCCGCGCACGCGTGTCTCCAGGTATATAACCTCTGACACGCGCGCGTATCATCAGTTCAGTTCCCCACACACGTTGACGTAACTCTAAACTAGATTAAGACTCTAGGGAGAGGGCGCAGTTAACAGGGAAGAACTCTGGTGGCAGCGAGCATCAGAGTTCTAGGAGTGGTCGTCGTCCCAGAGCTTTGGTGTTTATCATCTTTCGGTGGCAGTGGTGGAGCGTCCGTACTCCTTCAATCCCACACTCTGCAATAAAAGATGAAGAACCCATGTCATACTGTGAGGCTAATCCTCCTATAACTTACACACCTATTCATTTCTTCATTTGTGACCTTCATTTGCTTTCTCAATTTCAAATATTTGAAAGTTATCACAATCAATGCCACCACAAGGACCAGTATAACCACAGAGAATACAGACATTATTGTTAGGTTCATCTTAAAATTATTTTCATTTGTACCTTTGAAGAAAAATAAGGAAAAATATAAATATTAATTAACCATGCCAGTAGAACACTTGTCTATTACATAAACACATGTGTAAAGTCACGGTATCCCATAATTGCATAATAATTATCATTATTGATAGCAACTTCCAGCCCAAATGCACCTAGCTATATATAATAGTAGCAAACCTAGCACTAGCAGTATGGTGGAAATGTTGGCACTGGTATTAGCAAATGCTGCAAGTGTTACCTGTGCTATCAATAATATCCTAATGCTATTACAGACCATAATAATAATAACTTGTTTTACAAGAAAGTGTAACAGACAATTTCCTATTCCTTAGTTAAACAATTGTAAGACAACAACAAGCTATGCTTTCTGTAACGCAGCCCAGCACACGAATAACTGTAAATATCTCTTGTCAACACTGCTTCTCTCTTCAATCACTTTCTTTAAACTATTGACATGACAGTATCTTAATCACATGACATGATACATAAATACAATTACATGAACTTTGACCTGGTGTGCATGATACAATAGTTGTACACAAATACTGAAGTTACTTTCTTTACACTTTCTTAACTACTGCTATGATTCGAACTTATAATATGTAATAGACTCACACATTCTGGCTCAAATTTTTCCAAGCATCAAGTATAGATACAATTGGTTGTTTGAAAGTAACGTAAGATAGGTATAAGATTAGTGAAACCGAATTCAAACAATTGGTATATTTTGAGGGACTAACAATAATAGATTATTATTATTAGCTCTATACATGCATTATCACTTAAAATGGTATTATTGAAATAGGACTATAATGTGACCATATGACTCACAAAACCCAAAAATCATCAGAAAAAGGGATAAGGACATGAATTGCTCATTTCTATAGATTACAAAATTCATATTATACACAGTAGGAGGTAGGAAAAGAATATCTGCAGAACTTTAAGATATGTAAGTCAATAGCTACTAACCTTTAATAGTGAAATTATCGGTACTTCTAGCTGTGTCTGAAAAATGAAACAAGTGCTACAGTCAAAACTTTAATTAGAGATAAATAGAGCCATTGTCACCTGAAGTAGTATTAATAGAGTAGGTGACATGTTTGCTGGTGCTGAAAGCTGACAGTTCTGTTAGTGAAATGGACAATAATTATTCATGATTGGTTTCATGTATTTTATCATTTTATGTGCTACATATAATTTGTGTTCAATGCAGTATAATAGAAGTGGCTATAGATGGAACTGTAACTGTGTATGAATATCTCGTGATAGGCTGTGAGAAATCCAGTAGAAGAAAAAAAGAGATTATAACAAAGTTTTAAAATGACATTGTTAGTGTACGCATCATTAAGGACATGAGGAACAAGTGAGGCTAGTTATGCCAGTCAGACATGGCCTAGCTAATTAATGATATGATTAGCTTTTTTTTTTTTTTTTTTTGCTCACCAGTAACTATGAGTCCATTCCTGATTGACACCCTTTCGAGGTAATTGGAGAGTCTACACTCATATATTCCCTCGTCCTCAAACTGGATGTTAGTGAGGTGAAGTTCATTGTCTGGTGTGATGACTCTCCTACCATCAGAAGTGTTGGACACAACTCTACGGTAAGAATTATTAAGGTCATAGAATATCCACTGGAGCACTTCAAAATTGCTGGCATTGCAGGAAAAGTGAAAGGATCCACCCACATCAGCTGTAGCATGCACACTCGAGGAGAAGATCACTAGGGGCTCAGTGTAATAGGCAGATACAGAGGCATGAACAGAAAGAGATCCCATTTCTATGCGCATAATGATACAGTGAGTTGGAGCTAAAGCATTGAAACTAGCTTCTTACTTGCGTTGCATACATATTTCCCTTCGTCAAAGAGTGAGGAGTTAGTAACTGTTATAAAATTGAAAAACACAATACTTGTGAGCAAGTAGCGCCCACTAGAGATGGAAATAGTTTTATTGGAAGGCAGGGTCCAGTTCTGGAACATGTAGCCATCAGGCAACAAGCAATTCAGTGTAATGTTATCTCCATATTTGTAATAATATGGATTTGGTGAACTAAAAGCTTGAAAGGTTATGGAACCTAAACAAACACGACGGTTAGCTATAAAGGCATGTAAATATTAACATACTTTATAAATCATATAAATAAAGATATTAGTACCAGAATATAGCTGATTCAACTTACACAAATTCATCCATTTTAGCCACCTCGTATATTAAAGTACCCTATGTCATTACAAGACTAACCTGAGATTTCCACATTCAAGAGAATCATAAATATTATAGGCACTGCTATTTTATTTTGCATGCTGTCGTTACCAACTTGTGTCTAGATCTCCAGAACACTAAATCTGTGTGGCACTCAGCAGTCAAAGTATCTGTAGATATGATATACTAGCACTATTGATTACAGTCTCTTCACCAGAACCTGTTGTAGAAATCCTGTAATAGCTCAAATATAGTCATTTTGTTGTAATAAATATCATTTCAAAAATAAAAGACTTTCTCAGAAGGTGAGAATTGATAGAAAATATATGCATTTATCACAATACTTCATCTTTTCCTTCAACTGTTTGTTTGTCAATACATATATCCTGTATTCAAATATTGTGGTTTGTTTAATAAATACTACTGACTGCAGTTTTAGTTTCTGTTGAAGGATCAATTTTACAAGTGTGAATGTTGAAGCAGTATTTGGCATATGCCTAAGAAGTAGTAGTCAAAGCCAGTTTATTGTTAGGATATTGTGGCCCAAAATGATCAAGTCCAAGAGGCCTTAGCTCAAGGAATAGGACTATTTTGAGATCATTATATTCTAGGCAACTAACTGTTCTATTAGCTACCTGACTGTGGGAGGGCGCGGCGATCCGTAGAAGGCTTTGCTCTCGCGCACTTGGTAACAGCTTAGTATCGCTGCCACCAGAGAGCCAAACTAAGGATCAATCTAGCCGTAGCTTGGACCCTTAACCAACAAGTTGGTACGCTCACTTCAGTACTTGACTTTAGTTAAGTGTAATTGGACTCTGAAGAAGTCAGCACGAGGTACAATATAATATACGGGGTACTGACTCCTCCCAACAACGATACAACCAATCAAATGACAACACAAACAACCAATGAAATAACAGTGACGAAATGATCTATAGAGCAATATGACTAAGTTCTGTGAGCATGCGTGGGATAATGAATAATGTTAATAATAATGTTCTCTGCATTCTGTTCTATCTTCTATCTTTATCTACTTCTTTCTTCTATCTTTTTCTTTAACTACTTCATGTGGGAGTATGCCCACATCTCCCCCCTTCCTCAAAAGACTGGTGCTCCCAGCACTGACATCTGATACGTCTCCACATCGACTCAAGTCGTCGGCCACATGATTCTCTACACCTGCTCGATATACAACATCAAAATGAAACATTGACAACTTCATGCTCCAATTCAAGATTCTCCGATTAGATTGATTCTTTGACATCATTCCCACTAGGCCTTTATGGTCAGTCACAACAGTAAATTTCCTCCCATATAGAAAATACGCAAAGTGGTTAATACTTTCGAAAATACCCAACCCCTCGAGTTCCTGGGCACTGTAATTCTTCTGAGCACCATGAAGCTGTCTGGAAAAGAATGCAACAGGAAGTTTCTCTCCCCCCCGAACCACTGAAAGCACCGCACCGACACCCGTACAACTAGCATCCGTGTCTAGTACAAATACATCACTAACACAGGGCACATGCAAACACACAGACTCAGACAATGAACAACATAATGATTTAAAAGCATCCAGCATTAAACTCGTCCAACTCACCCTCCCAGACATTGCCGAAGACGTGTGAGGAGTGAGGACAGAAGACCACTGGTGGAATCCCGGAATAAACCGACGGTAAAATCCCACCAACCCCAAGAAAGCTCTAAGCTGTTTCCTGGTGTTAGGAATAGGATGGTCCCTAATAGCAGCAACCCTAGCCGCTGGCACAGACACCTTGCCATCACCCAGCTGGTGACCTAAAAACTCCAATGATCTCTTTCCAAATTGGCATTTGGCCCACTTACAAGTCAGGCCTGCCTCACGCAATACATCCAACACTTTCCTCAAGTGAGCAACATGCTCTTCCCAACAAGACGATACTACAAGGATGTCATCTATATACACTCTCGAAAATTCACTACAATCAACCAACACCTCCTCCATCAACCGCTGAAATACAGACGGCGCATTTGTTAACCCAAAGGGCATTCTACGATACCTAAATTTCCCAAAGGGACATATAAAACTGGTCTTATCTCTATCTTCTTCTCTCACTAACACTTGGTGGAAACCCTTGGCCAAATCTATCTTCGACAACACATGGCCACACCCAACCTTTTCTACCATTTCATCGAATGAGGGAATATAATAAGGTTCTTTAACCGTCCTCTCGTTGAGCTTCCTGTAATCCACACATAACCGAACCGAACCGTCCGGCTTCCTAACTGGCACTAGAGGTGAAGCCCACTTGCTCTGACACCTCTCTATAATTCCTTGCTTTTCTAAACTCAAGATCTCCTTCCTCACTTTGTCCCTTATGCCTAACGGCACAGAATATGGTACTTGCCGAATAGGCTCATCTCCATTCGTCTCAATACTCATTATAACTCTGTCAGTGTTACCAGGTTTGTCAGAGAACACATCGTCATAGTCAGACAGTAGTGCATCCAAATCACTCTGTACAAACCCTTCACATACACCCTTTAAAACACTCTTACTCTCACAATCCTCCTCAACAACAACATCCAATCTCATAATATTAATCCTTTCCTTATAACTCTTTAAACAATTCACGTGCACCACTTTGTTGTGCTTGACCTTCCCTAATTTAGCTATTCGATAATTAACAGCACCAACTCTCTTTACTACTAAATAAGGTCCTTGCCACGAATCGGACAATTTACATGTCATACCAGGCACTCTATACAAGACATGATCACCTTCACGGAACTCTCTCAACTTAGTCCCTCTATTCAAGAACTGCAATCTCGACTCCTTCCCTTTGGCCATACCCAAGGCCGCACTATCTCTTAAACCTTCTAACCTTTCAGACATTCTTAATACCCACTCACTCGCATTTAGCTTACTAGACTCACACTCATACAATCCATGATAAAGAGCATCTAATGGTGTTCTCACTCTAAATCCGTAAACCAGATCAAAAGGACTATACCCTGAATCCTTATGAGGCATCTCTCTCAATACAAATAAAACAAAATTAAGCTGGTCAACCCAATCAATACCCTCATCTAAACACTTCCCTAAAATAGACTTCATAGTGCCATGCATTCTCTCAACACAGCCGTTTGACTCGGGGTGATAAGGAGAGGTTCTAACCTTCTCCACCCCGAGCCAAGAACACAATTGGCTCATAACTTTCCCGCAGAACTGGCTGCCCTGGTCACTCAAGACCACTTCCGGGACAGAAGTCCTGGAGAATATACTCCATAATCCCTCAACAACTGCCTTAGCTGTAATACTCCTCAAAGGAACTGCCTCAGGCCATCTAGTGGCCAAGCAAACGTACGTCAAAATAAACCTACACCCCCCTTTTCCCTTAGGTAGTGGCCCCACCAAATCAATGGCCACATGCTCAAAAGGTTCCGACAACACTGGCCGGTCCACAGCCGGAGCTCTTCGCGGCTTGTGCTTACTCTTGAGTTGGCATCTCTCACAACTCCTGCAATACTCAATAATATCCTTTGCCATTCCCGGCCACACAAAATACCTACCTATCAGCCTGGACACCTTTTCAACCCCCAAGTGCCCATTGCGGTCATGTCCTAAGACTAAAACACGCTCTCTCATGCTTCTAGGTAACACTAAAACTTCCCTGAACTCATCCCACGTCACATATAATTCCCTAACCAATACACCCTTACTCCACTTAAACCCACGTTCTTTCCTATCTGCCAACTCCCTCCAATCCTTTAAACTCAAATCTTCTTTAATCTCTCTTTCCAATTCACTCCTTTCTTGGCCTTCTCTAACAGGCCCAATCTCTGCAGCTATCTGTCCTAACTCATTATGAACAGACTCACTGGAACTCAAACCTTCCAGAGGGATAGCTAACCCCCTGTCGCTCTCCTCCCTTGCTTTCGCCTGGGGCTGGTCAGCTTCAGGCGAACCTTCCGCATCTTCCGCCCCATGGCCCTTCCCCACCTTACTCACATCTTCAGGCATGTTTAAGGGGTTGGGCTGGCTACTAACGGGATCCTCAGGCTCATGTGCACACTCGCCCTCAGGAGTGACCACATCCCAAACAATACAACCATCAACCCCCTCGTCACACTTGTCAGACTCAACTTCACTCTTTGCCATACTCCTAGTTAGGACATTGACACTAACTTTCTCTTCACTTCTGTAGGTCCTTATGGCTTCCCTATAGGCCGCAGCCTCTTCTTCATCCACTAAGGATACAGGCACTAGACATGCAACTCCTACAGGTTCACTATCATCAACAACCGTCTTCACAACCTTCCGAAACCCACCTATCACGAACTCACACCTAAAACACTTGTGAGAACGCTCAACACCACCATAACCTCTTACAACCGTATCCTTCTCCCACACAACCCCTTCAGGGACTAAAGCCCTAGGAACGGATGCCAGCTCAGCTCCAGAGTCAATGAGAACCTCGGTTCTGACTCCACCAACCATCCCTCTAGCCACATTCAAGGGAACACTCGACTCTGCATGCCTTAACACAGACAGCTTAGTAGGAGGCTCCTTCTTAACTGACACCAACCCTTTACCCTTACTGGTACACTCGGGACTCTTGTGCCCCACCTTCCCGCATGAATAGCACGTAGGCACTCTTGCCACTAAACTACTCCCAGACTTCTCCCTTCTACACTCACTTGCCCTGTGGCCCTTCTCTCCACAACTATAGCAGGTTATTACAAACCCACTTGAACCTCCACGATCCCTAGTATTTCCCCCCACTCGATCCCCAACATAACCCTGGGACTTACTCGCCTGCCCATAAACACTAACATTCTCCTTAAAACCCTTGTAGCCTCTGCTACCTGACTCTATGGACACACTACCTAAACTCTTAAAGTAGTTGCCCGGATGCCTCCCAGACATCCAATCCTCCAACGAATCTCTAAGCTCCCCCCACCCCCCAATTTTTTTCGCATCTATAAATGTCTTACCACTCTCAGGCAACACCCGCCTAAGGACTGCCAGCGCCGCAGCCACTGTGCAATCTTCAACTGTCTTACAATCCTGAAACATCCCACTGGTAGTTCTCACCAGCCAGTCTGCTATCCCTCCAGCAGACATTCCCTTAAACACTTCACTATTCACACTTAACAAGGAATTTCCATATGTAATAGCAGTTTCTCCTACCGCCTTTAATAAACCTTTCTTGATGGTCTCATAACACACTTCGTTGTCTAAATCCTTAGTCATACGTTTGCACAGGCTTTCAGTCAGTTTGGGGTACAACCTATCCCCCCAGCTCTCTTCACTAACATCTCCCATCGTCATAATCCTCTCAAACTTAACTAAATACGCATTCAATTCACTACCTTCCCTATACATGCCTAAGCCCTTTAGCCTGTCATGCAAAAGCTCACGCTTCTCCCTGGCTCTGGTGTCTTCTCGTCGTTCGTTCTGTCTCCTTGCATCATCAAAATTTCGTCGGGTCTCCTCCTCCCGGCGTTTCTGCTCGTCTTCCTCCCTTCTGGCTAACAGCCTCTCTTCTGCCAATCTGTGTCTCTCTTTCTCCTCTTCAAAAGCTAGTCTCTGAAGCTCCATTGCCTTTACTCTCTCTTCCCGATCCTGCGCATCTTTCTCCCGCAGGTACTGCAACAGTGCAGCAGCTGTCAATTCCTCTTCTCCTCTTCTCGCCATAACCGCTACCACCTCAGCACTTTCCACCTCAACCTCAGTCTCAGTATCACTTCCCTTAGTATTTTTGACACCTGAAGACCTAAAAGGATACGGTGACCTCTCTTCCACCACTGTCTTTCTATGGGACCGATAGGACCCCCCGCTGGCAACTCCAGAAGACTTCCCGATCCTCTTCCTCCCCTCACCCGTCCCAGGCTCCGTCATAGAAGGCGAGTAGACTCGTCCCCTGCTGGATACCTGTGATTATAAAAAGCAAAAATGAATGAGAGCAGTTACAAGGTAATTAAAATCCACAAGCACAAACAACTTGCACAAACAATTAAGTTCAATCACAAACACACACTTCGAAAATTTCACAAGACAAACAACTAGACAACAGATACCAATCGACAGGGCCACCCCGATACTCTCCGGGTCCCCGCAGAAAATACTCCTTTTCCCGTGCACCCTCTTCCAAACACTCCAGGTAGCCCGCGTCGCAACACGAATTCACCGAATCGTTCACTACTGTCGAAACAAAGCAAACTCGTAGCTTCACTGCCGTAGCAAGATAGCCGTGTAGGTTTAGTCCCTCTGTCGTAACAAGGTAACTGTGTGATGGTCCCTCTACCGTAGTAAGGTCACCGTGCTGATCTGTGCTTCCACTATCGTAGTATGGTCGCTTGATAGTTGCTTCCACTGCCAAAGCAAGGTCGCCCGTTCACGAATCCTCAGATCGTGGGTAGTTGGTAAAAGTTGGTTCTCAGATCTCCTGTCAGGACGTCTCCCTCCAGAAGTCCGTAGTCCCTCAACACCGTAGTAGTTGTTGAAATCCCACCGCTGCCACCATATGTGGGAGGGCGCGGCGATCCGTAGAAGGCTTTGCTCTCGCGCACTTGGTAACAGCTTAGTATCGCTGCCACCAGAGAGCCAAACTAAGGATCAATCTAGCCGTAGCTTGGACCCTTAACCAACAAGTTGGTACGCTCACTTCAGTACTTGACTTTAGTTAAGTGTAATTGGACTCTGAAGAAGTCAGCACGAGGTACAATATAATATACGGGGTACTGACTCCTCCCAACAACGATACAACCAATCAAATGACAACACAAACAACCAATGAAATAACAGTGACGAAATGATCTATAGAGCAATATGACTAAGTTCTGTGAGCATGCGTGGGATAATGAATAATGTTAATAATAATGTTCTCTGCATTCTGTTCTATCTTCTATCTTTATCTACTTCTTTCTTCTATCTTTTTCTTTAACTACTTCATGTGGGAGTATGCCCACACTGACAACAAGTTGCTATGTCTAAACTAGTTGAAATAGGGAAACCTGCTACTCCTTCAACAGCTTTTACAAGGAGCTTTGAGTCTGGCAGCTAGCTGAAGTTAAGTGGCAGCTGACAGTAGTCTACCCTCCAAAATACACATATCTAAATAATAATGCTTTGGTTGTAGTAGAATAAGTTCCTTTTCTCAAAACTCAAGACATTAGGAATGGATTAGCAGTTCATGCAAACTATAACAAGCATACCATAAACTAGGGACCTGCAAGGGTATAAACTTTGAACAACATCTCACAAAGAGGAAAGTATTATAATATCTTCACATTGGTGAAAAACCAACACCTGAGTCATATCTGGAGGGAATCACTTGCTTAAACTACCAATTGTCACCTCATCACCTAATCACTAATAGTCATATGAAGCACAAAGGTGCGAACCCTCTGTGCTACTATATAGCTAGCTATGACAAAATCAATTCTCTGAAAAAATTATGCATTTGGCTTTCCTAATCAGTTATCAATTATTCTGCTCCATCAATGACAACAGAAGATGTAGCTAATTGCTGTCTAAAAGAAGTAGCTAAGCATGTGGAAGACTTTCACAGGTACACAACCTAAAACTCCTGAATTCCAGCCCTCATTAATTTTTCAGCATAAAGCAAAAACTACTTGTGGGCAGAAGAAGAAATTATTCATTTGGCTGCAACACAATGTGATGATAGGGGGTGTGGGGCCACCCACAGAACAGGTCCAGGGATAGCAGGGGGAGGAGCTGGGTGTGCCAGTGGTAATTGTTGTCAGCTGCTACATAGTCAGCTACCACACTGGGTTCATAGTTTTAGAATTAATTATTCATAACTAACTTTAGACACATGTGGTATCACCTTTGAGCACGTACTCTTTCTTTTTGTCACACTATGTGGGTGGATGGCTATAAAATCACTGTAGTCACTCCACCCAGTTTCAGTTTGTCTCTGTCTTTCTTTTTATCACACCATACCTATTAGCTTAATATCTAATTAACTTTCATTATAACTTCCTTAAATACTTTCAAGGCTAGTTAGGAAGAGATAGGATAGCTATATGTTGCTGATAGAATAGTGCCAGACTACCCATAGACCAATTCTGGTGACAGTGTACCCAGCTGGAACTTGGGATTTACACAGAGTCTCCAGTTGCTTAGTAATTGTGCAAGGACTTGGTTCAATAATCAGCCTGAAATTTAAAAAAGTAGCACAATACCTGAGTAAGTTCATACCTAAATAAGTAGTTAATTGTTGCCCCCTCCCCCTCCCCCCCCCCCAAGCTTCTTAAAAATGTGAACTTCAGCGTGGGTGCAAGAAATTTATGAGAAAAGACTTCGAAATAATGCCAGAAAAAAATAAAGACGAAGAGCTACGGAGACAGAAGAGGACAGATGTTCACAGTCAGATCTGACGAACTTAGTGGCCAAGTTCATTTTCTATTCTATTAGTGGCCATGGTAAGTTGTCTTGGTTAATGCGCTGTTTGTCCTATCTATACACAATGCGTAACTGATTTGAAAATCCATTTTCCAATAGTCAAGTCACTAAGAGAATACAATACTGTGTTTATCTGCTAGAGCTCTGGTAGAATAGAGCATTTTCAATGGAGCGTACTTTGGAAAGGTGGCTTGAAAAGCAGAATCTATTGGTTTGGCAATCCTTACCCGTCTTGGAAATTTGATTGCTTACCCATAGAAAATCAATTGCCCAATAGTCAAGTCACTGTGTCTTGTGCTGGTATATCCAGTGATCTAGTGTATATAAGTGTGTACAAGTGTTGTGTGTTGCTATAGAATAGCACAATAAACTGAACAAGAACATTCAACTAACAAAGAAATATTATTACCGCTATCATTCAAATTTGAATTTCAGTCAGACCAGCTCACTGGCCATTTGTGCTGTAGCACATCACTAGTTTATATTACAATAGCATTCTAGTAATATTTCATTCTAACCGTTTCACCTATACCAATACATGTACTTTCTCATGTATATCACTCCTTGTGCATCTCCTTCAGCTATATTGGTATTTTATTTGCTAATTTGTTATTCCTGTTACCAGGGTAGTCAAGTTGCGATACAGTCTCGAAGCAAGACAGTATCAATGCTGGGTCCAAGTGAAACTATATAGCAGCAGAGATTTAATTACGACCTCTTGCTCACGTGATAGTTAAAAAATAGGTGGGAAACAGTCAAGTCAGAAGATCTCGCCCTTTACTTAGAACTTCGTTGAATCAGACACTCGCTAGTGGCCAAGGAAGCCTTCCACTAAGCCTTCCACTTGCTAGGCAGTCCCAAACACGTGCTGAGGGTTAAAAATAGCTTAAAAGCCTAAATATAGCTATGTTTGGGTCTATCCAGACACACTTGAGGTTATCAGCAGGTATCTAGATAGTAACCTCTTAGCTGTTGATGTAGTTGAGGACATACATAAGTCCATAGCTGTACTTCTTCCATCACTATTCATACTAAAATTAGTGAAACCAAGAGTGTGTAATAGTACATTTTTCCAATGTAAACTAGCCATAGTAAGTGTGATAGGCATTGGTCAAAGGTTTAGAGTGTAAGCATTGAGAACTTCAAAGTTACTTTATTGAACATGAAAATGCCCCAACCCATTCTCAAACTGAGCAATTTTCATTTTTCAAAACATTTTAACTGAGATCAAGTATTTGTAAAGTGCTTTCTAAGTGTCACTGTTATTATTGAGGGAATTGGTTTATATCTAAAACTATTTAAAAAAAGGTTTTCTTTTCTTTGATTAGTGCAATGAATAAAAATGTGTTATATTTGACACCATGACTGTAATCAATGCCCTCTTAGAAAGGAGGAACTGGTATTGTCTATACAGTTCCAACAACATCATATTTTTGAAGAAATAGATTTTCCTTAGCTTTTATAACAGACAAGTTTCAGTTTACTTTATGGACCTAGTATTATAATAATCTTATCACATACTAATTAGCAACACCAGTCCAAGCCCACTAATTTACTACACTAAATAGCTATATATATATTATATATATATTCCATAGCTGGATATCTTCATAATGTTATCTGAAGAGTCATTTCACTATGTTATTTCAAGCTGTATAAATGCCAAAAGTATTACATCTATATCTGTTATTTCACTAGTATAGCTACTTTGTTTTGAGTTTATAAATTTGTGCAAGTGCAGACAGAGTTGAGCAAAGTGAAATAAGGAGTATAATGTTTGAAATTAGTGACAATATTAGGAGAGTTGAAATTCTGACAACTTCAGCTTGATCTGTAAATTATAATTGGACACATAAAAATGTTTCTTCACTTTTTGCAAATAAATAGTATTGATTTGTATTTTAGGGTCATTCATCATACATTATTTCATACTATCTGTAAATTTAGTATATGTTAATTTAAAAAAACCATGGGTTTGAGGAATTATCACTGATAACTGTCTTGATTCAGGGTGAGGCCCTTGAAGAGGGAAGTTGTCTAGCGATAACTCCAAAAGTTGCCATGACTTAACTATTTTATACAATAGTTACTATTTCAAGCAATGTAAAAGATCAAATAAGGACAGGAATTTTGTGGGGAGTAAGTATGTCCAACATTAACAGTTACTGCAGCAAAAATCCCTACACATTACATACTTCTACAAGAGTGTACTTCGTTCCGTTTCAGCCTCCTTCAAATAAAAAGAATGGTGAGAGTGATGATATCCAGTGAAGTTCATAAGACAAGATGTTTGTACCCCCAACAAGTCTCTGTGTCAGTCACTTTAGACGGGGATGGAGGAGTGACCATTCGCACAAGCAAATTTCGAACAAGTAAGAAAGAAATTAATTTTACTTCGTAACTGAAAGGACTATGACATATCATTGTATACAATTATTTGATCTTTTAATCTTACCCTGTGATCTCACCTGAATTTGTAAAAACATTCTGTATTATGCAATTTCAACGCTCTTGGATATAAAATTATGTTTTTGTCTGCAAGCAATTTTTGTAGTGTGTGTTCACTTGTTTGAGGGTTATATCACCTTTATCATAATGGCAATTACTAAGAAAACTATGATATATATATATATATATATATATATTTACATAATTATTATAAGTAATTATTTAATTAAAAAGCTTAAATATTAAAATAATAGTAAATTTTTTCTCATTCCAACAGCCAATATTGTTAATTAAAGCTTAACCCAATGATTTGACTCCTCTTTTGGCTGCTAGAATGGAAAAAAAAATTGCTATTATTATAATTATTTCAGCCGAGAATGACTAAATCAGCTTAAATATTTCAACATCAACAATCTTTGTTGGTGGAAAAATTAACTTAGTACAAAGTAACAGCATAGTATATCTATTATCATGAGTTAGTTATTACAGTGTGTCATAATTAGGAAGACCTACCAGTATTATTAACAATGTCAGAGAAACTTTGAACTGTACTAAATGAAGTATCTGGAACTATAATAAAACATATCAATAGATAAATAACTACTACTAAGTGTTTTCTCACTTGTATTAGTAGTAGTGTAGAGGAAATGTTCACTGGCATTAGAAGTAGGCGCTCCTGTTTGAGAAAATTGGAACTTAATATTTAGCCCTCACTAATTGTAAATGTTGTGTCTCACCTGTAATGTACAAGGCATTTGATAAAGATGAGCAGTTTTTATTATTAGATAGTAAACACTGATATGTCCCTCCATCTTCAATAGTGATATTGCTTAGTTGGAGGTCAAAATCTGGTGTTATAGTGACCCTCCCATCAGATGTGTTTGATAGAACATGTGAATGAGTAGAGTTTGTCATGTACACCCACTGGAGTCTCAAGAAGTTAGTAGCATTACAGGAAAACCTGAAGGACTCTCCCACACTGACAGTAGCATTGACACTAGCAGAGTAGATCATGACAGGATCCACAACAGTGATGTTAATAGATACTGACTGAGTAGTATTTCCATTATCTGTCATAAGTTTTAGTACATAAAAGTGATAAGTGTGGATATTTCTTTACATCATGATAATATCAACAGAAAACTATTTTTAAATAATAGCCCAACACATAGGCATAGGAACCATAGTGGCCATAGCGGCCATGTCCACTACACTTTTTGGGAACAGTCTAATCTGTTTAATCATGGTTGCACACGTGCAATTATTATTATTTCATTTTTGACAGTCGGTAACTATAAGTCAGGAAGGAAATGGGTTCCTCAGGAAGAGATTAGAATATTTTTAGATAATTACAGCAAATAAGTGTCTGCTCACATAGTGACTAACATGACATCTGTTTTTAATCTAAAAATTACTGTATATCAATTCATCGTTATTTTGTTATTATTTATTTTACTGTAATTAACAGTAGAATGCTTTTTGGCATCCATGACATTGCATTCAGTGGCTGAAATGTTGACTGAAGTTCAAGTGATAGGGTATGCCCCAAGGCTAAATCATTGGAAGGTCTAAAAGCATCATATAAATGTACTATAGTTAATTTTCACTAACCAATAACAGGTGTTGGCATGGGTGTAGGAAGCAATTTTAAAGTGTACAGGCTGATCAAGCTACCACATCTGCCACACCTACAATATTGGGTGTAGTTTAAATTATTAAAAAGTAATCAATCCAAAAATTGATATATTAGTGAATTAATGGAAAAATTGGTGAAAACATGACATAACTTACTAATTAAGCTAAATGGGTACCAAACTTACCCATTAATCATACCTTGTCTAACAAGAATTTTTTAGTTTGACAGAATCTTTACTCAATTTATTGTTCTTAACCTGCTAAGTTAGACATTTTGCTTCAGTGGATTTAGTAGAAGGTAGCTAACGTCTTCATCTGCACAACAGGTTCCTTTTGGAACTCGCATAGAGTCATGGATATCGAATTTGACTCTGCCATCTTCCCACTTGAAAACCCCCTTAGTAAGGAAAACAGAATTAGTATCACTCATCTCTATCTCTTTTTTTAAATAGCTCCAGCAAAATGATGCAGATTGCTTTAATAGCTGCTACAAGGCCACTTACCTCGAGGACTATAAAGTTACATATTAAGATGCAAGCTCATATAGAAACAAAAATACTTGAGGCTGATGAGCCGGAAGCGGCAAAAACTGCTATCCAATACTTTATAAGTAAACAGACACTTATTTGCAGTAATTGTCTCAAAATATTCTAATCTCTTCCTAAGAAAATGTAAATGAAATCTACTATTAAGTACAATCAGTCAGTTTTAGAACTAATAATGAATTAGACGAGATCAATCTATTGTTAAAAAATTAGTTTCTGAATCCCTACATACACATGTGCACACACTAGTACACCATAGAGTTGCTGTGTTGTGGAGTGGCATTTATGAGGATTTGCAATTTTTCACAATTTTCATAAATTTGTCACACATAATTAATAACATTATGAGCAGTATAATTTACAATAAAACAAGTTCTTCCTTACTTACTTATAAAACATCTGTAGGTTCCACTATCTGATGTAGTTGAGTTGAAAACTTCTAAAAGCTGATTATTGCCATCATCAGTAATGGCAAAGCGTCCTTCAGTGGCATTTACATATTCATTGGATGGAATGACCCAATACTGGAAGGTGTAGCTTTCATTAGGTAATACACAATTTATAATGAACTCATCTCCACGATTGAAGTAGAATTCATTAGGTTGGCAAAATCCAGCGGCTGCAAAAAATAAAAATTATCAAGTATTTCTAAATATTACAATTACTATAATATGTTCCCAATTATCTCATCAACAAGTCAAATTTTAAATTTTGTTAGTTGATTCCATCATTTTCAATACATTCCTGAAAATGTTAATGTATGGTTTCAAATAGACCGCATATGTATTTAAAGTAACAAAGTAAGCATCACATATAGTCACAAAAAATAAAACTGAAACTACTGAATTGAAGTAATGTTGCTATATTATGCATCAGACATTAATAAGCAGCTCTCATGCCTAGTTCTCTCACTCAATCTCAGCACCTCAAATTCTATATTGCTTGATTCCATGTAACCTACCTAATTTACTGAAGAAAGTAAAGAACACAAGCAATGGTATCCATTTCATTCTAGACCTCAATGAAGAAAACTAACCACAATGATGATTGGTAATGTTGGTTTCCTTACACAAATCTCAATTACAAATTAGCTAACTATTTCCAGCTCTTCATCTGGTTTATCTAACCTTAATGTTGATCTTTAAACTGCACACATCATCATATTTCTGTAAATAGCATCCTTATAAGAAGTCTCATACACATGAAGTTGCTATCAATTTCTTCAAGGCAATTGTTTCCAAAAAGCATGGTTTAATTATGTTTTCAGTTATCAATACTAATAATAAACTTTTCCTTTGAAATTTTACAACTAGAAACGTGCTCTCTTTACACTAATAAACAGGTTCCCAAAATTATAGTGAAGGAAACTGAATGCAACATATTCTGACTACCTAGCTAAGTGTGTCAGATGCATGGAAACATTGAAACAAACTTGTTAATCAGAGTGGAGTCCAAAGATACAAACAAAATCCCATTACTATCTAGTTTCAAACTGACTCATATAATCATTACACTATAATTTATTCTCATGCAAAAGTAGCTAAAAGAAATCTGCTGAACAAAAGTTAACTGAGAGCAGCAATGCATTAGGGTTACTGGATGTACTCTCGAATAAAAGAATATAATGAGTGTTTAAGAAAGAGTTGTGTGATGACAAAAACATGGCTTATTCACAAAGAATCTACGAAAAACTTGTTAAAATTTATCAGCATAGTAATTACTCTTTATGAACAGTATATATGCTTCAGTTTAAAAGGGGTAGCGAAAATATATATTTTTTAAAATCCTTTGCAGACTTTAAAGCATTATATGCAGCATCCAAAGCATGTGTAATTGGTTATTATTTAATTTTAAAAATTCTGTTATTATATTTAGACTGCATTGACCTTGCATATTTTAAAGAATAATGTATTAATAATAAATGATTTTGTAAGGTCATAGCATAGATTACAAGGCAAAAGTAATGAAGTTGTTTATCTGGAAAGATATAAAAATGTCATATAGCTACTGTGATGTGAATGCTACATAAAAAAGAAGAAATAACAACCATAAGCTAGTCCTGTGTGGTGGTTCACTCCCAGTTGGCTATATTGTTCTTTCATTAAGTACTTGTAATAAATTATGTTAACAGCACAGTACATTTTGCAACATATTCACAAGTCTCACCATTTTAATGTTATCCCTTAATTGAATTATGAGTCAGAGTGTGATATATTATTTCACAGGTCATGTACCTAAAGATATCATTGTGAAGATATCTAGGGTGGAATAAATATACATACCTAATGCAATATACTATAAGGTATTGCTAACTTCACCATTAAGAGTATAGCATATCACTAATAATCAAAACAAACCAAGCTGAATCATTTTTAGAAACAGAATTAGTTCTCTTATAATACCTTGTCATGTTACAGATTTCAATAATTAGTAGTTTGAAATCATGTCAATAATTAAAGCACAAACTCATCCCCCAATTTAAATCAACCAGAACTTGTAGCAAACAAACTAAACTCAAATTCTTTTTTTTTTGTTTAAAAATAACTTAATAAACCTACTGACAATACACAATGTTTAATGTTTATGCGAACTGGTTCTAAACTTTCACGTGGATATTATACTACACCAATATAATCTTAAATTATCATTTTAATATTATGTGTATTTTTAAATTTCTATATAATCATGCAGATATTTGGTAGAATAATGATGATTAATGAAACTGAAAGAGTGTATACATCTCTTGTGTACACAGTCATGTGACTGTTAGTCAAACGGTTGCACAAACGAGCATTAGCAACAGATAACTTCAAGGTTACACAATCATACTGATAACTTTCTGGATGGATCCCCAATCTTTCATCTCCAACTGAGCAATTCTCATTTCATAACATTTTAACTAAAATCAATTTCTTGTAAAGTTTTAGAACGCATATCCAAAACAGAGTTTATTTTTTAGTACAGCAAGCACAAAGTTTGATGGATTCAACACCGTCAGTTGATGATGTATTTATAGGAAGAATAGCTTTCATTTTAAGTTCCGTACAAAACTAATTCACATTCGGGAGTACACTGACACCATCGTGACCTACACTGTTTGCTTAATTTGTGGACCTCAATATATATATAGCTTTACAGTTCTATTGATGTGCAATTGTCAGTTACAAACTCAATGCACTTGTAGCTGCCCTTCATTTATGTCATTAAGAAGTTTTTTGTTTTTGGAGTTGTTTGAAGTAACAAGCTTAAGAACTCAACTATAGCCTCCTTACACCAATCACCGGGAGGCTTGTTCAACAGGACCAGAGAGAAGTACACAGTCAAAAGGCTGATGTCCAAGTAAAAGACAAGCCCCCAAAATCAAATAATCTGGAGTCTAGCTAAACCCAGGATATAGCAATGAAACTCTGAATGCCTCAACTAGCCCTGAACACATTATCTGAATTGAGTGTGGCCAGTCGTAATGTTTGAACCTGTTGTACACCATTCAATTCATACTGTATGAATATCTCTCTAGACCTCTTTTAAGTGAAAAAGTTTCAATCTAGTTCTTATGGAGGGTTAGAACTTGATAATTGTCAAGTTATTAATATTTAGTTTCAAATTGACTGATATAATCATAGAACATTATCCATTCTCATAGCTACCGCAATAGCCATAGGAAAAATTGGCATAACTAAGTTATTTAAGAAGAGCAAACTATAAGTGGTACTAGATGATACCCAAAAAGGTGACCAATGATTTGTAACACAGTATATAATAGAGGGTAAAATAGAGTTGTACATGTGATAACATAATAAACATGATTAGTTCGCAGAGAACCCATGAAAAACTAGCTCAAATTTACTAGCAAAATAATTACCCTTTATGAACAGTATGCCTCCCATTATGCCTTCGCTGACTTCAAAGCACTATATGCAGATTCCAAAGTAGGTATTTGCAGCTAGTGACTAACTCATGAGCTAATTCTGTTATCATTATTTTTTAGATGGTGTTATCATTGCAAATTGGAGAGAATAATGTATTGCTTCTTACAAAATACGAATGGTTCTTGATACTTGTAATTAAAAAAATCTTCAAGATAGTTACTTAAGCAAGTGGTCCTGGGTTCGATTCCCAAACATTTTTTTAATTATGTATTGTTAAAAAAAAGAAAAAAAGCCTGTGATAGAGACTGTATGACAGTAGTAACAACAAGTTAGCTTTAAAAAAGAAAAGATACAAACTAAAACTACATAATTTCCAATAGTGTTACAAATCATAGAATTATAGGGCGAGCTAAGTGAGACTCTCACTAACAATCTCAATAACCTTCATAGAGGCCAATGCGTGTCCGCCCACCCGGAGGCAGCTTTAAAACGTTAATGCCAGGGGGAAAAACATAGAGCTACGGAGAAAGAGGAGAGAAGTTCGCAGTTAAATCTTAGCGGAGTTCATTTTTTATTCTATTACTGGCAGTGGCAAGTTATACTGTTAATGCACTGTTTGTCATGGCTATAGGCTTAGGAAACAGAACTGTTCTTACATGAAAATTCATTATCCAATAGTCAAATCACTTAATAGAGTCTACTTTAGAAAGGCGGCTAGAAACAGAATATTTTAATTTAGCGATTCTTACCCGCATCATTTGACGAAATTGAAAATCCAGTCCAATAGTCAAGTCAAGAAGACTATTACAATGTGAATGTATGTCTTGTGCTTGTGTCAGTGAACAAGTGTGTATGTAAGTATAAAAATGTTGTTGCGTTGCTAAAGAATAGCACAAATAAATCTTTAAAAAAACTAACCAAGCAATAAGCACTACTAGTGGTTAGCATTCAAAATTTAAATTTCAGTCAGACTAGCTCGCTAGCCATTTGTGCTGAAGCACGTAACTAGTTACTATACTATTTTTGGTCTAAAACTTAAGTAAAAGACATACAAAAAATGACATATCTTGCGCTTGCGCGCGAGGATCCCTAATAGCGTTTCTAAAACTGGTGACGCCTCACATTTTGCGTAGTTGGATTTTACAGAGCTGTTCATTTAATAACGAGGTTGGTACAGGATATCGATAAAGCAAATCGTAGAGCTAAACACTCAGAGAAAATTCGTGTGTTCTTGACATGAATTTTGAGACAGACACTCCTCCTCCACACAATGGTACGCTTTCCACCCTGTCCAGTAATCGTTCCAAAAAATCAAGTCGTCCATCTGACATTGTCATTCATTTTAATGCCCATATGAGCCTCTTTAAACCCTCCAACAGATTCTTTGGTAATCACCATTTGACATCACAATCAATGGAGGAGTCAGAAGAGTTACAAAAATTTGAGTCAGAAAGGAAGGAATCAGAAGATGAAGAGTCAGAGGAGGATGATTCAGAGGAGGAAGATGGTGAGCCAGAAGAGAGTGTAAATGGTTGCATTACTTCTGATATAGATGATACTTTGTCTGTTGTATCAAGTATTCCTGAAAACGTCATCCATTTTAACACCCGAATACGTCCCTTCAAGTCCTCAGAGAGGTTTTTTAACCATCAGGACTTAGAATCACATTCAATTGAAAAGTCAGAGACAGAAGAGGAGGAGGAGGAGGAGGAGGAGGAGGAGGAGGAGAAGGGAAAGGAGGAAGAAGATGGAGAGGAGGAATCAGAAGAGGATGATGATGATTCTGAAGAGAGTGTGGACAAATTATCCTATATATCGAGCATTCTCTCTGACCACATCATACATTTTGACAACCAGAGAGTTCTCGATGATGGTGGTAATGATGAGGATGAAGAGGAGATGTCAGAGAAGGAAGAAGATGAAGAAGATGAGGAGGATGAGGATGATGAGGAGGAAGAAGAGGAGGAGAGGGAGGAAGAAGATGGAGAGGAGGAATCAGAAGAGGAAGATGATGAGTCTGGTGAGAGTGTAGACAGGTTTTACTGTATATCAAGCATTCCCTCTGACCACATCATACATTTTGACCACCAAAGAATTCTCTTTAAGTACTCAAAGAGATTCTTCAATTGTGATCTGTCATCAAGATCAATAAAGGAGTCGGAGTATAAGTCTAGCAAGGAAGATGAGGAGGAAGCAGAAGTGGAGGAAGAGGAGGAGGAGGAGGAAGAAGAGGAGACGTCAGCAAAGGAAGAAGACGAGGAGGATGAGGAGGAGAGGGAGAAAGAAGATGGAGAGGAGGAATCAGAAGAGGAAGATGGCGAGTCTGAAGTGAGTGTGGACAGGTTATCAAGCATTACCTCTGACCACATCATGCATTTTGACCACCAAAGAAATCTCTTTAAGTACTCGAAGAGATTCTTCAATTGCAATCTGTCATCAAGATCAATAACAGAGTCCGAGTATGAGTCTAGGATGGAAGAGGAGGATGATAAGGAAGTGGAAGTGGAGGGAGAGGAGGTGGAAGAGGAGGAAGTGAAGGATGAGGAAGAGGAAGAGGATAAGGAGGAAGATGATGGTGAAAGAGTGGAGGAGGGGAATGTGTCTAAAGAGTGCAATAAACCATCTGATGAAGTGTATACTTCACCACTACTAGTAGACGCTAACAGTCATAAAGAGAAACAAAACCCATCTACAGTAAATTCTTCTTCAAATACTTCATGTAATGTTCCTGTAAGTTATACTATTTTAATAAATAATTGACTATAATGTTTATTGTATCTTAAATATTTCAGATGCTGAGCAGGAATAAGAATTTTTGGCTGAAGGAATTGAAAAGAACATTGTCAGTAAATTTAAAGGGTCTATTTTGTTTTCGATTGTCTCAGGACAAACATTGATCAATTCATAATGATGTGAATATTCTTATAATTAAATACCATGTTTTAGCATGAATGGTAAGCTGTTATTGCAGTTATTAATAACATTACTCTAAATTTTACTAGGCAATAAATACTTGCTGTAAGTCACACCAAATCTTACTACAAAATGGTTTTAGAAAAGTTCCCTCAGATAAAAATGACTGTAAGGTCAACTTCTCTTGAAGTCAGTCATCATATCATCCCCTGTAATAGAACTTCGGATGTGTATTTAACTGATATGAAAGTTGAACAACCACCTCTCCAGGAAATTGATACTTGTAAGAGTGACTCTTTTAAGTTAATGGGGGTTTGTGATAGTGTCTCTTCAAACTTACTGGAGGATAGTGAAGTGCTAAGCTTACATTCAATTACTCAGAAGCAAGTAGTACAACAACCGTGGAGTAAATTGTACCCACAACTGCTTTAGGCAGTCCTCTTCAGCACTACCCATACATGCAGAACGTTTAAGTTGTAGTGAAGAAGCCAACTGCAGATGCTTAGACTGTTGTCCAGGATTATAGTTTTGTAAGCCATGTTATGAGAGTGCTCATCTGAAAGTCAATGTGCTTCACTCTGGGAAAATATGGTCAGTATGGCTAAAAATAAACATTATTGTTACTTATAAACACCAGACTTTTCCCATTATAATAATAATGGTAATAATAATAATAATAACAATAATAATAATAATAATAACAATAATAATAATTACAATAATAATAATATTATTATTACTATTATTATTATTATTATTATGCTGATGATTATTATTATTATTACTATTTTTCCAATTATTTACTGTTAATATTACAACTACTATTATTATTATAATTATAAACATGCTTGTCTGTCAGTAAAGACTAAGCTCGACGGTGACAACTGTGTGTATATTCATGAATAATATATTAGCTGGTCCAGGTTAGTAAAGCATTGTCAGTAATGAGCTGTTAGAGTGTCGTCAGTAATGACAATGGTGTGTGCATATTTCATGGATCAAGAAAAGTGGGGGGAAAAGTGACGATGACGATGTGTGTAATCAATAAGTCATTAGCTGAGTCGGTAAGCTACTCTCACCTGCACCACACAACCTTACAAGCAATCATCACACCATCTGTCCCTGATAGCAGGGTTGAAAAACCATCCCACAATTTTAGATTTTAGTATGCAAGTATATAATTGTGCAGGAGGACAGAATATTTTTGCTAAGATCATATCTACTCGGGGTTTCAATAGGATGTAAACACAGCTCCATTACAGGTTCATATCATGATATGCCTAATGTTCACAATTGAGATTTCTCCAGCTATTTAATGGCTATATAGCATCTATAATTACCCCTCCATATGACATAGGGGTCTAGCTACCGTTTAACCATACTCAAGTTATCCAATTGAATAATTGGGGCTATCTATATACAGACAATGATTATCTTATAGCACCCTCAGAGAATGCCTATAAGTATCTAGCTATTCAGACAAGCGTTAAGTTACCATTTGTCAGAGTTAAGCAGGTATCTAGATAGAAAATCTTTCAGCTGTGTGTGTAGTAGAACACAATAGTATAAGCTATACAGTATATGGATACAGCAATACGTATTCCATCGCCATTCATTAGATTAGTGAAGCTAAGTGTGTAACTAGTATATGTTTTACAGTAATAAGAATGAGTGTGATAAGTATCGGTCAAAGAGTTCTAGCAATAAAAACCTTAATAGCTTTGAAGTTTCTCAAACTGAGCAATTCATTTTCAAAACATTTTCACTGAAATTAAGTACTCCTAATGTGTTATTGTTTTTATTGAGAGAGTTATTTATACATGGTTCCAACCACACCAAATTTTTTGTTTAATTGCAGCAAATTGAAAACGTGTGCTAGACTTGATACCATCACTGTAATCGATGCCCTCAGTGAAAAGTAAGCCACTATTGTTTATTCAGTCCCAACAACAACATAATTTTTAAGAGCACTTATAATAGATGACTATTTTCCTTAGAAATTATAACAAACAAGCTTCAGTTTACTCTGTAAATCTAACTCTAAAATAGTCTTATCTCATGTAAGCAACACCAGTCCAGACCTACTTCTTTACTACACTATAGATAGCCATTTTTATTCTTTGATATGTACTTCTAGTGAGTATTGTCCAGGTAAGTATAGAACTATGCCTGGATATATTCTCAACACAAGCAGTACAAGTAGGTTCATGAACCTATACTTTAATAGCATACACATTTTACAGTTACTACAAGCTATATATGGTTTATAGAGAATGTAAAAATTGGCTATGCACTACAAACAAATTATTTTAATGCAAAGCATTAGCAAATTTCTTTATCAGTCCACTAGGTATTTGTGTCAGTACTTTCCTTGAAACTTCATCATGTACAGCACACCATAAAATGTCAACATACTGAATTTATGTATTGTAAAGAAATTAGCTAATAATACTAAATTTGTGAGACCTATTTACACTAATATACCAAACTTATTTTGTTTGTCTTATCACTCCATACATGCTAGGGATATTCCATGCCCTGGAATGTAACGTTCTGACTTGAGACTTACCTGATTTTGAATTATTCAAGAGTGCAATGAACCCAAGTAGGAGTATCCACTTCATTCTAGACCACGTTATGTAGACAACTGATGATGATGATACTTACCTACTACATTTCATCCATTACAAGTTAATATTTACAGTGCTTACTTCACATATCACCTTGACCTTTACTCTCATGATACCATTCTAGTTAAATCTTCAAACTCAATCTATTTATGTCAGGTTAGAACCACTTGTTCCCCAAAAGTAATCCCAAAAGTAAATGACTCCATCATTATGTTTTCAATATCAGAATTACTTCCATTTGGCTACCTGTAAATAGGAACTTTTTTTTTTAATTTTAATTTTTGGTGGTGACTACATGCATCATGTGGTAATATGTAGTTAATTACTTTTACCGTTATCATTAATGGGATTTTGTGTGCAGGTAAATTACATATTGTATAGTGAGCTAGCCCCACAATGCTATTTATGAATCGCTTCTTGTTACCTCTGTATGTCCTTAGATTGCTCTTACTATTCATATGTATGTACTCCTCATGTGTAGTTGTTTACTAACTAAAGCCCTCAAAGTTCCAGTTTAAATATTACTGTCTTACTGTCTCTTCATAAAGGAATATACTGCAGTGTGTCTTGCACTATGTATCTTTATCAATTTTTATATTGATTGTAGAATTATAAAAATGGTGAAATTAAAACCTTTAGCTACAAGACTACAGAATAGTGGAACCTACAGCTGCTTCATAAGTAAATTATACCGAATGTGTTTATTATCATTTATCATTTGCTGCGTAGCTAACTATTTACAGTTATTAGTAAAACATGTGTATTTACTAGCTCTGTTATTAAGAAATAAGTCTAGTTGCAGACATTAATAGCTAGCCTTTAGAATAGCCTACATGGAAATTTATTATTTTTTATTTGCATGTACAGCTTTATGGAGTTTATAATATAGAATAGATGAAACATTAGAATTTTTTTTATTCCATGGGCTGATTCCCTAGCAGTTACCAATGTAAGAGGGAATTAATCCTATATGAAATGTAAAAACTAGACTTTATTATGCAAACAATACCTGCTTACTTTTCATTTTAATTAATTTCTTTGTAACAGATACTGGAGATACTACTCTGTCAGTATCTATCAACATCACTGTTGTGGATCCTGTCATGATCTACTATGCTACTGTCAGTGTGGGAGAGTCCTTCAGGTTTTCCTGTAATGCTACTAACTTCTTGAGACTCCAGTGGGTGTACATGACAAACTCTACTCATTCACATGTTCTATCATGCACATGTGATGGGAGGGTCACCATAACACCAGACTTTTGAGGCTGATGAGCCGGAAGCGGCAAAATCTGCTATCCGATAATTTTTTAATAAAATAACAATGAATTGATGTACGTATCAATTTATTAGCATACAAAGCAGATGTTATGCCACTACATAAACAGACATTTATTTGCTGTAATTATCTAAAAATATTCTAATCTCTTCCTAAGAAAATACTATAAAGTACAATTAGTCAATTGTTGGTAATAATAATAACAATAACAATGATAATAATAATTATTAATATTATTATTATGCGATGATGATTATTATTATTACAATTTTCCAAATTATTTACTGTTAATATTACAACTACTATTATTATTATATAAACATGCTTGTCTGTCAGTAAAGACTAAGCTCGACGGTGACAACTGTGTGTATATTCATGAATAATATATCAGCTGGTTCAGGTTAGTAAAGCATTGTCAGTAATGAGCTGTTAGAGTGTCTTCAGTAATGACAATGGTGTGTGCATATTTCATGGATCAAGAAAAGTGGGGGGAAAAGTGACGATGACGATGTGTGTAATCAATAAGTCATTAGCTGAGTCGGTAAGCTACTCTCACCTGGACCACACAACCTTACAAGCAATCATCACACCATCAGTCCCTAATAGCAGGGTTGAAAAACCATCCCACAATTTTAGATTTTAGTATGCAAGTATATAATTGTGCAGGAGGACAGCATACTTCTGCTAAGATCATATCTACTCGGGGTTTCAATAGGATGTAAACACAGCTCCATCACAGGTTGATAGCATAATACGCCTAATGTTCACAATTGAGATTTCTCCAGCTATTTAATGGCTATATAGCATCTATAATTACCGCTCCATATGACATAGGGGTCTAGCTACTGTTTAACCATACCCAAGTTATCCAATTGAATAATTGGGGCTATCTACACAGACAATGATTATCTTATAGCACACTCAGAGAATGCCTATTAGTATCTAGCTATTCAGACAAGCGTTAAGTTACCAATTGTCAGAGTTAAGCAGGTATCTAGATAGAAAATCTTTCAGCTGTGTGTGTAGTAGAACATAATAGTATAAGCCATATACAGTATATGGATACAGCAATACGTATTCCATCGCCATTCATTCGATTAGTGAAGCTAAGTGTGTAACTAGTATATGTTTTACAGTAATAAGAATGAGTGTGATAAGTATCGGTCAAAGAGTTCTAGCAATAAAAGCCTTAATAGCTTTGAAGTTTCTCAAACTGAGCAATTCATTTTCAAAACATTTTCACTCAAATTAAGCACTCCTAATGTGTTATTGTTTTTATTGAGAGAGTTATTTATACATGGTTCCAACCACACCAATTTTTTTCTTTAATTGCAGCAAATTGAAAACATGTGTTAGACTTGATACCATCACTGTAATCGATGCCCTCAGTGAAAAGTGTTAAGCAATGTGAAATGAGCAGTACAATGTTCAAAATTAATGACAATATTAGAAGAGCTGAAGTTTTGGCAATTATTACTTGATCTGTTGTTGATGCGGGTTCTGACACTGGAAGTATCCAATGCGAATCCTGAATTAGAGAAAGTCCTGAGTGTATGTATTAGAAGCTAGAATATATAACTCTTATGGGTTGTAAATCCACTGACAAGTTACACTGTCTCCACACACACACAGAATTATTGGTTAGACAAGTTTGATATAGAATAGTAGACCACAAGCACTAGAGCAAATGACCACTAAATACAAGAGTCAAGTGACCACAAGTATGAGATTAAACAAAAGTGATAACAAAACAGCTAACATGGAAACAGCTGGAAAGCATGCCTAACAACTGACCAATCAGCTGCCAGCACACACCTGAGCGGAAGTAGTGGAAAGTGGTAGGACAACAACACAGAAATAATAAGATTAGAATACACAAAATAAAGTGAGCTAATATGAATGTTACACAGTGTTCAGTGGCCTGAACATCTGTTGTAGCTGCATCAATACATAAAATAGTTGAAATATATAATTTATTGCTAATTAAAATAATGATTATCCACTCAAAAAAATTCAATTCAAATTATTTGTTCAGTTAGAGTCTACAATATGAATTCATGTATTGAACATGCCAAACTATTTTGACCTCAACATTGTTTGTCAATGAAAATTAAAACTTGCTTATAACAAGCAGACAATTAGAAAATTGTGATCTCAATATATAAAAAAAATACCAACCATTATTAGTGACATTGAAGATACTTTGAACTGTAATATTATAAAGAAATTACATTACTAATAATAAACTATGACAATGACTACGTGTTTTCTCACGTGCACTATGGTGTAGGTGATAGGTTCACTGGCATTAGAAGTAGGCATTTCTGTTAGAGAAAATCAAAACTTAAAATTTACCCACCACTTGTTGTAAATTTTGTACATACTCTCACCTGTGACATACAAGGCATTTGATAAAGATGAACATTGTATATTGTTAGATAGTAAACACTGATATGTCCCTTCATCTTCGATAACAATGTTATTCATTTGGAGGTTAAAATCAGGTGATATAGTGACCCTCCCATCAGATGTGTTTGATAGAACATGTGAATGTGTAGAGTTTGTCATGTACACCCACTGGAGTCTCAAGAAGTTAGTAGCATTACAGGAAAACCTGAAGGACTCTCCCACACTGACAGTAGCATTGACACTAGCAGAGTATATTATGACAGGATCCACAACAATGATATCAATAGATACTGACTGAGTAGTATTTCCATCATCCGTTATAAAGAAATTATTCATATGATGGTCAAATACATGAATATCTTGAGATTGTGAGTCAGTGCTGAGTCCAAAGATAAAAATAAGTTTGTACCTCCAACTAGTTTCAAGCTGGAGAATTCAATGCAGAGGATTTTCATACACTGTGTAGACAATTTAATGATATCAAAGCATTTTTGAGAGCTTGTAAGTTAATAAGCATACAAATTGTCTATGAGAATAATAGGACATTACATGATATGAAAAATTAAAATAATTTGTTCCTTGCTATCTGACACAATTTCGTATAGCTAAGAAATTTTTCACATTTAACATAAACAAGAATAATGAGCTAAACACATCAAGAAAAATAATGCTGGTAACTTTGACAACTAAAACAGCCAGTGATCAGGCTCAGGCACCCCAAGGCATTGCCTCATTCAAAGCATGCTGGAAAGAGTTTTAAAGTGAATAATTGTCAAAGAAAAGTCTAAAATATATAATATAAATATGGTTTAGTGACAGCTATCAAAAAGTGGAATGGGGAGGGAGGATATAAGGCTTAGTACCTGTTGTAGATCCTCCCTGCACCATAATGTTTTATTAGTATACTACACTTTACCTAATTTTACATAATTTACTTTTAGGTCTGTTGACCCTATTCCGGATGTGGAACATATACTTTACCAAATAATCCCAATTATATGCGTTAGTTCGAATTCAGACTTCTAGAACAATTGTGTCACTTCCATTTTGTATTACTATATAATCTTTGTTATATTCATCATTTCATGATTCTCCATGTGTTGATAAAGCTACGCCAATTTGTTACAGTTAGTCAGGGTGTGTTGAATCCTTACTGTGGAGTGCAGTCTATATCAGTCATGATTGTTGTCCATGCTGCACTTGTGTCTCCTCTAACATAGAACCAACACAACAGAACTTCTGCTTAAAGGCATGAGAGAACAAAAATGGGGTTTGTGAAACCTCTTTGGATAAAATTATCAGGTTCTCTGCTTCTTAGCTAGGTCCACTCAGTGATGCTAAAATTAAATACCTTTCTGTTCAGTTCAAGTTTAAATTGTTATTAAAAATGCATGTATAAAAATAATCAAGAGAGTGTGTAAGTGTCTATGACTGTCCCTGGCAGCCCTTTTAGCTATAGCTATCCTGCCAATGTCATTACAAAGAAAGGAAATAAAAATGTAAAATTGACCAATCACGAAGAGGAAAAGGAACTATTAATTGACCAATCAAATGAAAGAACAAACATTCACACAAACTAAATAATTGTAGCAAGTAACGTACGCAACATAAAAATAATACATAAAATTCAGAATCAACTACAACTACTGAAACTAACACAAAAACCACTACACATCTGAGAATAAATTAATGCCGTTAGGGACTATGGCCCCCTCAAAGAGAAAAGAAAATGATTCAAGTGTAAGGCAGTAATTGAATTCTTTGAAAAAATAATGAATCTAGCAAATAACTTCTTTTGCTATATGTTGGGTGCCAATAGTCGACTCATGTTGTGGAGTGGTGTGACTAAACACAGGGACACGCGTATGTTCTTAAGCCTCTGAAATGGTGGGTTCGCTTCTGAGCCATTGAAGAAATGGAATAATCGCTATCGGAACGCTAAGAAACTGTACGAAAGAAAATGCTTCATTGCGGAAGTAAAACGCAGCTGCATTTGCACTACACGCGCGTCTATTTACCTCTGACCTTTGGGGACCACCAGCAGATCAGAGAGTGTGCTGAAGAGGTGCGCGCGCGTTTATTTACCTTCGACCTCTAAGGGACCTTAGTTTTGCCCCCGTGAATGTGCGCATGCGTACCGGATACCTTCGACCTAAACCCGGAAAACTCGTACCTTCGACCTTAGGGACCTCAGTCGGCGAGTGGGCGCCGACCACACCAATCGCACACTGTACAATGCTGAGCTGTGAATCTCGTTCCCCATCAGCCGTCAGCAAGCTGCCCGTGACGTGCTTAAGGCGGTGGGGCTGAGCAAAAAATTTCACCCCGGCTTGAAGTAACATAACCTAAGAGAAAATGGCATATTTGTATCAGTTCAGACTCATTATGATAGGTCAGAGCACCGTAGGGAAGTCTAGCTTGCTAAGGCAGTTCAAAGAACTCGAATACTCTCCAGACATCAGCCTGACGGTGGGCGTGGACTTCCATGCCAAGATGATCAAAGTGAATGGACATTCGATCAAACTGCAGCTGTGGGACACGGCTTGTCTAGACAGGTTCAGGGCTATTGTCAAGGCTTATTACAGAAATGCAGTAGGAGGTCTTCTTGTCTTTGATATAACAAACAGGGAGTCTTTAGCAAGCTTAGATGACTGGTATGAAGAGGTCATTGAACCCCATCACAAACCCGTCTTTGTTCTGGTAGGTAACAAGGATGATCAGTCTAGACAGAGACAAGTGACCAAAGAGGAGGGGCTACAGTTTGCCAAAAGTCACAACATGGATTACATTGAAACTTCTGCCAAATCTGGTCACAACGTGGAAGAAACCTTTCAGAGGTTATCTGGCAGGATTTTGCAGATGGTTAATAGTGGAGAAATCAAAGTTGGAGATGGCTGGGATGGGGTCAAGAGAGGAGAGCCTTTATTGGGTGCGGGAAAGAAGGGGGCTTATAGAGACAGTTCTTATGACAGTACTGTATCATTGGAGCGAGACAGAAGATATCAGTCATCGGAGCGAAAATGCTGTGGAAGAAACTAATTATATCACTGGTCTTTAAATCCCTCCCTCCACTCTGTCTATTTGAGCACGGTATCAGATTATTTCCCCTTTTTATTTGTTTATTATGTTGCTTTTTTCCCTTTTCATTTTTAAACCAAATAACTTTCATGCTGCTCTCATGACAGGAGTTAAGCTATTATTATGATTTTAATGTATAGCTCCAGTCTGTAACAATTATTTAATCACATGGGTGAATTTGTCAATCCTTGCGACATTTCTTGTGATTGCAGATTCTGGCCGGCTGAGTCTCAAAACAGACTGAGACATCTGAAAGGAAGACCAGGGAAGAGCTGACGTGTCTTTGGTGTAGTATGGCATGCAGGGTTTGATACAGAAATTTTTACTTGGGTGGAAAAAGGGAGGGGGGCATTAGTGTTAGAAGGTGGGGTTATACAATACAGTGATTTAAAATGAATTTAATTATCTCATAATTTTGTATTGAACAGTGAAATTATGAGCAATTAGAGTTTCTAGATCCAGGACCCATCACCCACTTTATAAACTATGAGTATTTGGAAAGTTATTGGACTGCAAAACCAGAGCATTCAATTGTAACTGTAGAAAAAAAATTTTGTAAAGTATTCATTTCAAGTGCATCAAATTACACCATATAGCTATGTAATAAAATATCTAGTTGTATTGAGTAAGAAAATTGTATACAATGAAACTTCACAATTTCTTTCTCAGCCTTCTTTTACTCATTAGATGTATTCTCTCTCTCTCTTTCACAAACTTTTTTTTAACAATACAGAATTAAAAGTATTTGATTGCCACTGGGAATCGAATCCAGGACTGCTTGTATAAAGCAGCACAATCACTCTGCCACTGAGCTACGACAACCAGCCGGTGAACAAATACTCCAATTCTGTGTTTATACTGTTAAGGGGTACTGCTATGCTATAGTCCCACTCTCAACACACCAACGAAATTTCTCTTTTTCAAAGATTCTTATTATTCGTAATTTTTTTACTCCTCTAATTTATCACTTCACAATTTCTTTCTCCTGTGAAAGAGTGCATACAATGAAACTTCTCTACAAAGGTCATCCATGGGGACAAGTCTATTGTATATGCTATTGTGCGGGATCATTTTGTTCCATTCATGTTTGTTGTTGTGCTTTTCGGAGTCCCTTTGTGGAGAGAGGTTTGACTGTAGATTAAGGAAGCTTCATTTGTTGGTAAGGATAGGAGGGGAACATCTTCTTGGGAGGAGGGAACAACTCAGTATAGGGGAGAAGCCCAATTGTCCCCCCCCCCCCCCCCCCCTTCCACCCCTCTGTATCAAATACTGATGTGGGACCTGACCCGCCCCCCAACACCCAGAGCAAGGAAGTGCCCTGACAGACGGAAGATGATGCAAGAAGACAGAAGCAGTGAATGAACAATGAACAGTACAAGTGTGTGTTTATTTCTTGTTGTGCTCATGTCATTTTATTATATTTATTTGTGTCTTTTATGCCTCGTGGACAGTGTCATGTTTTGTGCCACATGAAACATTTGACACGGCCACCCGAGTCAGCTTGGGCTGCCTCCCGAACCATTGTTGTTGGTGCATTGTGTGTGTGTGAGCATAAATAGTGTGTCTGGTCACACTTAATCCTTTCATTTTCAGCTATACATGAATTTCTGTTTCCATCATGGCTGTATTTCTCAATTAAATTTAAACCTTAATTTGAGAGTATGTACTCCTTTGGAAATTAATTATCTCCTCGCTGAGTCCTGGTGGCAGCCTATCTCAGAGAGACTGACCACTAACTTTCATTCTCCACCCCACAACTGACTATTTAACACAGTGTGCTCTCTACTGAGTCCTTTTACTATCATTCTTTGTGTACTCCTAAATAAATTTGTATCTTGTTCTAAACTATCCTCTCATCCCTCTGGCGCATATGAATTTTTATCACCGACATTTATTACACATCTTCCTTCTATGTGTGTTTGTTTTCGGTTTTCAATTTTTATCCAACTAACAAAAATCTCTTTTGGTCAAAAAGTTTTGGATTAGTTATCAATAGTTATTACGTAAATGTTCAAAATAATTTATCTTGACTACAAAAATTAAATGATATCAGGAGTCATCATATTCAAAGCATACTTTCTTCCTCAGAACTGGATGTATTGTGTACATAACTTGTCTCTAGCATACCAGAACAACAGCAGTAGAAAAGAACAAGACACAAATCTGTTTTCATAGCAATTTCAATACGATTTTTGGATCCCGGTTAGTGGATAAAATTTAATTTCTCGTGCAAAAAATAACTTATAATATACAGTAGAGCACTCAAAAAATGTGATCTAAAAATTATAAATCTTTAATAGATTATTATGGCATGTGCATTGTATTTACATGCTCTCACTATTCTTATATAAGTACTCTTATATGTAGTTCCTTGCCAGCTTTAAACACTCTAAAGTCATAATTCTATTAATATGTCTTACTGCCTTCTCATATATTATATACTATAAAGACACAGCTGTGACTCTATATTTTACATATTTTTTCTGTAGTAAAACCATCACTAACTTTGACTAAGTTTTGATCTTGTACATTTTAGTATGAAAATATTGAAAGTAGCAAGTGCTCTCAAATCTTTAAAAAGAAATGGTAGTAGTTAATAACGAATGTGTGAAAAGTAGCAGCAATAATGGTGATCTCTAAATAAAATTATAATTATTGTTTAACCTGTCCATATGCTATGCATTCTGTCATATCAATGACTTTGTTGCATGTATTGGAAGGACTGCATATAACACTAACTTTCTTTGGGAGTTCAATATTCTCATATTCAGCACTAGCAGTTGCCAGGTTTGGTAATCTGGAAGATGGCACTTCTAGTATTACAATAAATATTTCAGCGTCATGCATGCAGTTTATCAGGCTCAATATGTTTTAAAAGTACACAATTCAATTAGAAGTGCAGGATGATGTATCCTTCACACTAAAAATGGTACATAAAATATATATTACCTGTAAATAAACCCTTTGATATCAAATGACAGCAAGCCAAACAAAGTTTTCTATTGCTCTCAGAAGTTCTACATTCATAAATAAACAATCAAATGTCATAAAGAAGGATATACATTTATGCAAATAGCATACCTATTTATTCCTTCTTTATTGGCCTTCACTTGCTTCCTCAATTTCAAATTTTTAAAAGACAAAACAATAAGAGCAAATACAAGCACCAGTATAACTATAGAGAATACAGATGCCATTGCTAGGTTGGTCTTTGAAAAAAGCTCATTTGTACCTTTAATGTTATGTTGAATTGGTCATGACAACAAAATGTTAATACTGAGTTAAGGTTAGCATTAACCTATATTTTTAATTCTGCAGATATTTTTTACCACCTATTGAATATGATGTACTCTTAGAAATGCGAGATATTGAGGGTCATGTTCTTGTGCTTTATTGTCAATTGATAATGTTTGTGTTTCATAATTAGTGGCTATTGTAAATGTATTTAATTTTATGCAAATTTCATAATAATATTATTGACTTGAGAATAATGAACATGATGGTGTGGATAATGTGGAAACATTAATTATCGAATCCCCTTTCAAAAAAAGTTTGTATTTAGAATTCACCGTCATGTGCAAAACTTGGCTTTGTCATTCCACTTTTCAATTGTCCTGTAAGATTACTATGATCAATAGTTTTGTAGAAATATATTGATGTAGCACTGACAACAGAAGGCAGCTATTATACAACATACCAATGCTAGCTAGCCACCAACACTACCATTGACTTTTGTCAGTAACAGTAATTGGACTGTCACGTCCTGCCAGAGAGATTGTGGGGTTGTAAATCCCACTGACATTCTGGACTTTGTAATTGATAATACAGAACACAATAGCAAATGAGTAATGATTCAAAATGTGTAACTAAGGTAAAATGAAAAAAAGTGTATGAGTTATAAGTTAGTGCAAGTCAAACATCGACAAACATCGACGACGGTTAAATGAGCACGCGTGCTTTCCTTCAGGTATCCTTGCAGGCCTGAACAGTAATATTCTATAATATCATGGGGTAGATGGATTGTGTCATTGCACAAAGGTATATATAATGAAATTGTCGTTGCTTGTCATTGGGTTGAAATATAAAACAGGTACTGTAGTCAAACCTTAGTAAAGTATAGGTAAATGCACTATTACAGTTACTCTCACCAGTATAGTAGTAGTACTATTAGTTATAGTAATCATAGCAGCAGCAGCAGCAGTAGTAATAGTAGAGTAGGTGGCATGTTTTCTGGTGTTAATAGTTGATATTTCTGATGGTGAAATGAACAACCATGATAAAATATTACCTTTAAATTGAAAAGGTGTTTTCTCACTTGTGACATACAATGTGTTTACTAAAGATGAACACTGTATATTGTTAGATAGTAAACACTGGTATATCCCTCCATCTTCTAAAGCAATGTTATTCAATTGGAGGTAAAAGTCCGGTGATATTGTGACCCTCCCATCAGATGTGTTTGATAGAACATGCGAATGAGTAGAGTTTGTCATGTACACCCACTGGAGTCTCAAGAAGTTAGTAGCATTACAGGAAAACCTGAAGGACTCTCCCACACTGACAGTAGCATTGACACTAGCAGAGTAGATCATGACAGGATCCACAACAGTGATGTTAATAGAATATTGAGTAGTATCTTGATTGTCTGCTAAATTATACAAATATATAATACTAATGAGTCGTATTTGCTTAAGGGTTATTTACATATTCTTATATCTAGTTATTATTGGAGATTATACTATTGTAACTTACTTTAACTATAGGTCTCTCAACTCAATGTCCTAGCTTTATCAAATGTAGCAACACAAGCTACTCACATGCTGCACCAACTCACTATGTAGCTGGTTAAAAGAAGATTAGCTTTTATTATTAGTTGTGTTATAACACACAGTACACATACTTGAGGACTGGGCATGCTCATTGCACAACTAAAAACCCTCGTACAAACACACTATTTAAATAGCTATCTGTTGTTGTTGTTTTAATTAAGATTAAGATATATTGTGGTAGTTACAATTTCTATCCCCTTATGAATCTGTGCATGATGCCTGTGTGTGTGTGTGTGTGTGTGTGTGTGTGTGTGTGTGTGTGTGTGTGTGTGTGTGTGTGTGTGTGTGAACAGAGTAAGCAAACTTGCTTGTGATGATATCTATGTTGGGGACTGTGCATTCTCCTCATAAAAGTTTTTATATATTGTGACACAGTTAGAGTGAAATGTTTGTAATTCATCCTTTGTTTTGCTTGTGGTTTATACAAAATTTGCTAGAACACATTTAATACTTACTTATGAAGCAGCTGTAGGTACCACTATCAGATGTAGTTGAGTTGAAAACTTTTAAAAAAATACATTATTACCAACTTCAATAATTCTAAATTGGCCTTTAGTGACATTGAAATATTCATTGGATGGTTTGACCCAATACTGGAAGGTGTAGTTGTCATTAGGCAATACACAATTCATTGTTAACTCATCTCCACTATTGAAGTAGAAATCATTAGGTTGGCAAAATTTAGTGGTTGCTGAAAATAGAAATAAAAACGACTAAATCAATTATGGTTTATAGAGAATGTAAAAATTGGCTATACACTACAAACAAAATATTTTAATGCAAAGCATTAGCTAATTTCTTTATCACTCCTCTAGCTATTTGTGTCAGTACTTTCCTTGAAACATACCAAACTTATTTTGTTTGTCTTATCACTCCATACATGCTAGGGATATTCCATGCCCTGAAATGTAACATTCTGACTTGAGACTTACCTGATTTTGATTTATTGAAGCGTGTAATGAACCCAAGTAGGAGTATCCACTTCATTCTAGACCACATTATGTAGACAACCTGATGATGATGATACTTACCTACTGCATTTCATCCATTACAAGTTAATATTTACAGTGCTTACTTCACATATAACCTTGACCTTTACTCTCATGATACCATTCTAGTTAAATCTTCAAACTCAATCTATTTATGTCACGGTTAGAACCACTTGTTTACCAAAAGTAATTAACTCCATCATTATGCTTTCAATATCAGAATTACTGCCATTTGGCTACCTGTAAATAGGAACTTTTTTTTTAATTTTTGGTGGTGACTACATGCATCATGTGGTAATATGTAGCTAATTACTTTACCATTATCATTAATGGGGATTTTGTATGCAGGTAAATTACATATTGTATAGTGAACTAGCTCCACACAATGCTATTTATGAATCACTTCTTGTTACCTCTGTATGTACTAACATTGCTCTTACTATTCATATGTATGTACTCCTCCATGTGTAGTTGTTTACTAACTGAAGCCCTCAAAGTTCCAGTTTAAATATTACTCTCTTACTGTCTCTTCTTAAAGGAATATACTGCAGTGTGTCTTGCACTATGTATCTTTATCAATTTTTATATTGATTGTAGTAGTATAAAAATGGTAAAATTAAAACTTTTAGCTACAAGACTCGAGTGGTAGTAATGAATGTTTAAAGTCTTCATAAATATGTGAACACACGGCAGTACTTGAGGATTGAGGAATAGGTATGTTACACAGCCAAAGTGAACAGGTGATAATTGGTTCACACAAGAAAGTGGTAAGAGGCAAGTAGCAAAAATTAATGAGGCACAACATGAACTAAACAAACAATAAATCAGTTGATTTCTTCAGTTTACAATTTAGTGCACTCAAATAAATGATTAATTTTCAAAGTGTCCATATGCTATGCCTTCTGTCATATTAATGGCTTTGTTGCATGTGTCAGATGAACTGCATGTAGCACCAACTTTCTTTGGGATTGAATCTCTTCATACTCCACAGTTATCCGGCTTGTTGGTAATCTTGGAGTTGGTTCTTCTACAAAATTTAAAAAAAATATACTGAACTAAATTTCATCATCGTGCATGTATTATTACTAAGACTCTATGTATTATGTGTACATGATTTATGAATGTAGAATTATGTACCCAGTAAAGAAATATTAGCTAAATTACATATTACCTGTTGAAAACTTGTTGGATCTCATTAGAGAATGGCAGCAAGGAATACATTTTCTATCCTTCTCAGAAGCTCTGCAATAAAAGATGAAGAACCACATGTCATACTGTGAGGCTAATCCTCCTATAACTTACACACCTATTCATTCCTTCATTTGTGACCTTCATTTGCTTTCTCAATTTCAAATATTTGAAAGTTATCACAATCAATGCCACCACAAGGACCAGTATAACCACAGAGAATACAGACATTATTGTTAGGTTCATTTTAAAATTATTTTCATTTGTACCTTTGAAGAAAAATAAGGAAAAATATAAATATTAATTAACCATGCCAGTAGAACACTTGTCTATTACATTTGTATAAACACACTGGACTACTATGCTGTTGTGTAAAGTCACGGTATCCCAAATATTATTATTATTGATAGCAACTTCCAGCCCAAATGCACCTAGCTATATATAACATTAGAACCCGTTGCTATATTGTTACTAGGTGTACTAACTTGGTAAGTGTGCACTATTTTTTGCCTTTAGGTATGTGAACTGTGCATACTAACCACCCTTGCATAGGCTCCAACTGTCCTTGAATCCGAAGGACAGTCCTTAATTTTTGGACTGTGTCCTTCGTCCTTGAAGGGTTTGGTACTGCCCTATTGTTTGTCCTTGAAGTTTTCTTGCCATAACATGGTATTTTTCTTTTTTATCAAAACCTGTTGTTGTAGTTATAATTATGCTCTGTTGAGTTTATGCAAGGTCAGCTGCTCTTTATCTTAAGGTCAGTGCTTTGCATGCACATTGCAAAGGTCAGCTGCTCTTTATCTTAAGGTCAGTGCTTTGCATGCACATTGCAAAGGTCAGCTGCTCTTTATCTTAAGGTCAGTGCTTTGCATGCACATTGCACTTAAGTGCTAACCAAAGACATGTATAGAAGTATTAGCTATACAAACTGTCACCATTAGCAGCATTTTCTGTAGCTATAGTTATTAGCTAGCCAACATAATAACTGTGTGCCAGTTGTTTACTTGTCAGGCCTGAAGAGCTTTCTTGCTGCTTACTGAGTCTCAGTTCTCAGACCTCTAGCTAGATCTACTTGTCTTGATATGTCTGATTCTTTCCCTGGGCCTCCACTGCCTAAGAAACCCAAACGACAGTGTCATTTTGATCCGAGCTGGATTCAACAGTTTCCAGGAATTGGAGCTTCTTCCAAGGGTATGTATGTCATAGTTCTAGCTATTCAGATAAACACATTAATCTCCATGTTATACAGGTGATGAGTATGCAAGATGCACTTACTGTGCATCAGACTTTAGCATATCTAACGGTGGGCTCAGTAATGTGAGAAGTCATTTACGTGGAAAGCATCACCAAGAGATGGCCACAGCCTGCTCTTCAAGGTCTGTGAAAACTTTTTTCCAGCCTCAGGCATCTCAAGGTGTCATCGAAGCAGAAGCTCTGTGGACACAGTTTGTGGCTAAACATAATCTCTCATTCCAGACCAGTGACCATGCCACCAAACTTTTTAGTCGCATGTTTCCAGATTCCAACATAGCAAAAAAATTTGCCTGTGGTCACACAAAAACCGCTGCAATCATCAAGGAAGCTTTGGGTCCCCATTTTCTGTCCAAAACTATAAATGATATGTCAAAATTTTTCTCTATCATGATAGATGAGTCAAATGATAGGACTGACAAGTCCTGTATTATTCTCGTCCGAGTTTTTGATTCATGTGTGGGAGACATTCGAACTAGATTCCTTGACATGCCCATTGTAAATGTGGGTACAGCCCGTAACCTCTTTGATGCCTTGAAGTTGTCTCTCAGCAATCATGGGCTAGATTTCAGCAAATGTTTGGCTTTTATGTCCGACACGACTAACGTGATGAAAGGCACAAGGTCGGGTGTCCAGAAACTAATAAGGAATCAGTATACTCATGTGTTCAATGTGGGCTGTATCTGCCATCTAGCAGATCTTGCTGTGAAGTCTGGTATGGGAGTGCTTCCTGTTAACATTGATCAATTGTTTGTAGATGTATTTTATTACTTCTACCATTCCAGTAAAAGGAAACAAGAATTTTGTGACCTCTGGTGTTCTCTATTTACAAGTGAACCTCAAACAGTTCTTAAGCACTGTACTACTCGGTGGCTCAGTCTATTGCGTTGTGTTGGTCGGTATATTTCTCAGTTTGATGGTTTGATATCTTATTTTCAGTCCTGTAATGAGGCTGAGACAAGTAAAGTGGTCAACATTTTACAACGGCTTGAAAACCCTCTTACTAAACCTATTCTTTATTTTCTGTCTTTCATTCTTCCATCAATGGATAGTTTCAATCGTCTATTTCAGAAGTCAACCCAGAATACAACTTGTCAGTTGTACATGGAAATGTCTAGGCTAGTTCGTTTGTATGCAAGCAATGTCTTGAAGCCAGAGTCCATAACTGCGGTGGGTGAGGATCTCAGCAAGCTTAGCTTTGCAAGTGCAAGCCAGTTAGAAGATGAGAATTTGGGATTGGGGGACTCAACATGGGCAGTTCTCTCTGAAATGGAAGATGAATTTGATACTAAACCCTTCTACCAAGCAGTACGGGCTTTTTATGTGGCCTCATTGAAAAAAATGCTCAAAAAATTTCCATTTGGGGACACCATTTTGAAGGACTTAGGCATTATAAACCCTGACAAGGTCTGTACTTACAACTTTACCACTATTCAGACACTTGCAAAGCGTTTTCCTCAGTTAGATTTGGCTGATTCGGCATCCATTGATGCACTTAGAAGCGAGTTTATGGATTTCAAGCTATCTCCAACTGAGCATCCTACTGTAGAAATGTACAAGTCAGCTACAGGAGATGACAAGCCAAGACCAGGACGGTTCTGGTATGAGGTTGGTCAGATGAAACTTTATGATGGAGAGCCGAGATTTCCTTTGCTGGTGAGGCTGATGTCAGGTTTGACGTCGATTCCTGCTTCAAATGCTGACAGTGAGAGGGGTTTTTCCATGCTGAGAAAAGTGCATACTGATCAACGACCTACTCTCAAACAATCAACAATAGTTTCTTTAATGGCCATCAAGTTCAATAGTGAAGAATGCTGTCATGACGCTATTTTTAATGAAGAACTACTAACTATGTGTAAAAAAGCAACTGTACTTTATAATAAAAAATAAAATTCCAATTAATATGGGTGTGGTTTGGGTGTGGATATGCTAATTAGGGGCGTGGTAATTAACGGGTGTGGTTTGTCCTTGAAGCATTTTTTGAAAAGTTGGAGCCTATGCCCTTGGGGTATTGCTATTTTTGAGTTTTAGTTTGATAGGCCCTGATATGATATGCAGAGCTATATGGGACCTATATGGGACCTATATGGGATATGAGCTAGACCTATACGGGACCAGCCCTAACTCTCCTGCTGCCGCTCATACCACAGGAATTTACCATAGCTAGCGAGTTATAGACAGGTTCAACATCCCTCACTTTATCATGGGTGGGGTCTGACCAGCTCTGGGAAGGTGCTACCAGGTCACCTTGGAGCACAAACCTTGTTGAACTAGGTACTTGTCATTGGTAGTGCAAGCTGCTTAACTGCTTACCAGATCTGGGGATAACAGCTGGCAGATACACCCCTAAAGTAAACTTGCCAGGGTGCTTCAATTGAATTTTAATTGAATTTTAATTTTGGGCTTGAAACACAGAAGAATTCCTTCTTCGCCATTTCTGCTAAAATGCTGATAAACAAAGTTGCTAGTGGAAACAGGGCATGGGTAAACCGGATCTAAAATAGTTAGAGCATGCTCTTATGCTCTAACTATTACGTAGCAAGCCTAGCAGGAAATGTTGGCACTGGTATTAGCAAATGCTGCAAGTGCTACATGTGCTATCAATAATATCCTAATAATATTACAGGCCATAATAATAATAACTTGTTTTACAAGAAAGTGTAACAGACAATTTCCTATTCCTTAGTTAAACAATTGTAAGACAGCAACAAGCTATGCTTTCTGTAACGCGGCCGAGCACACGAATAGCTGTAAATATCTCTTGTCAACACTGCTTCTCTCTTCAATCACTTTTTTTTAACTATTGACATGACACTATCTTAATCACATGACATGATACATAAATACAATTACATGTACTTTGACCTGGTGTGCATGATATAATAGTTGTTCACAAATACTGAAGTTATGTTCATTACACTTTCTTAACTACTACTATGATTCGAACTTATATGTGATAGACTCACTCATTCTGACTCAAAAATTTCCAAGCATCAAGTATAGATACAATGGGTTGGTTGAAAATAACGTAAGATAGGTATAGAACAATTGGTATATTTTGAGGGACTAACATTAATAGATTATTATTAGCTCTATACATGCATTATCACTTAAAATAGTATTATTGAAATTGGATTATAATGTGACCATATGACTCACAAAACCCAAAAATCATCAGAACTATTACTAGAAGGGATAGGGACATGAATTGCTCGTTTCTATAGATTACAAAATTCATATTATACACAGTAGGAGGTAGGAAAAGAATATCTGCAGAATTTTAAGATATGTAAGTCAATAGCTACTAACCTTTAATAGTGAAATTATCGGTACTTCTCACTGTGTCTGAAAAATGAAACAAGTGATACAGTCAAAACTTTAATTAGAGATAAATAGAGCCATTCTCACCTAGAGTAGTATTAATAGAGTAGGTGACAAGTTCGCTGGTGCTGAAAGCTGACATTTCTGTTAGTGAAATGGACAATAATAATTCATGATTGTTTCATGTATTTTATCATTTTATATGATACATATTATTATTATGTCTAGTATACCTAGTCATAGAAGAATGTTCAAATTTATCACTTCACAATTTCTTTCTCAGCCTTCTTTTACCCAATGTTCTAATTTGATAAAGTGTTCCCTCACCTGTGACATACAAGGCATTTGATAAAGACGAACATTGTATGTTGTTAGATAGTAAACACTGATATGTCCCTCCATCTTCTGAAGCAATGTTGTTCAGTTGGAGGTAAAAGTCCGGTGTTATGGTGACCCTTCCATCAGATGTGTTTGATAGAACATGTGAATGTGTAGAGTTTGTCATGTACACCCACTGAAATCTCAAGAAGTTAGTAGCATTACAGGAAAACCTGAAGGACTCTCCCACACTGACAGTAGCATTGACACTAGCAGAGTAGATCATGACAGGATCCACAACAGTGATGTTAATAGAATATTGAGTAGTATCTTGATTGTCTGCTAAATTATACAAATATGTAATACTAATGAGTCGTATTTGCTTAAGGGTTATTTACATATTCTTATATCTAGTTATTATTGGAGATTATACTATTGTTACTTACTTTAACTATAGGTCTCTCAACTCAATGTCCTAGCTTTATCAAATGTAGCAACACAAGCTACTCACATGCTGCACCAACTCACTATGTAGCTGGTTAAAAAAAGATTAGCTTTTATTATTAGTTGTGTTATAACACACAGTACACATACTTGAGGACTGGGCATGCTCATTGCACAACTAAAAACACTCGCACAAACACCCTATTTAAATAGCTATCTGTAGTTATTTTAATCTAGATTTGTTATTACTAAGATATATTGTGATATCAGTTACAATTTCTATCCCCTTATGACAAACTATTTCTATTAAAAATTGGTATTTTGATATCTTGTATTAAATAACTATGCTATATGCATTTATAATTATTGTAATTATAGTATAACTGCTCAAATAATATTGAGAGTTTTAACTGTGCATGCGTGTGAGTATGCCTCTGTGTGTGTGTGTGTGTGTGTGTGTGTGTGTGTGTGAACAGAGTAAGCAAACTTGCTTGTGATGATATCTGTGTTGGGTACTATGCATTCTCCTTATAAAATTTGTTTGGACAACACGTACATTGCAATCTACACTTTATCCAGTGATAAGATCGAATCCATCATAACAGTAGTGCTATACAGACTATTCAGTGATTCACTAACTTCTTACAAAAGAATATAGTATGGAATATTTAATGCAGCTGACACTATCACTTGTATTGAGAAGGATTCAACTGAAGATGTGCACACGCAAACCAACAAACATATGAATTCAGAGTTTTTATATATTGTAGGATGTGACACAGTTAGAGTGAAATGTTTGTAATTCATTCTATGTTTTGTTTGTGGTTTATACAAAATTTGCTAGAACACATTTAATACTTACTTATGAAGCAACTGTAGGTACCACTATCAGATGTAGTTGAGTTGAAAACTTTTAAAAATACATTATTACCAACTTCAATAATTCTAAATTGGCCTTTAGTGACATTGAAATATTCATTGGATGGATTGACCCAATACTGGAAGGTGTAGTTGTCATTAGGCAATACACAATTCATTATTAACTCATCTCCACTATTGAAGTAGAAATCATTAGGTTGGCAAAATTGAGTGGTTGCTGAAAATAGAAATAAAAACGACTAAATCAATTATGGCTTATAGAGAATGTAAAAATTGGCCATGCACTACAAACAAATGATTTTAATGCAAAGCATTAGCTAATTGCTTTATCAGTCCACTAGCTATTTCTGTCAGCACTTTCCTTGAAACTTCATCATGTACAGCACACCATAGAATGTCAACATACTGAATTTATGTATTGTAAAGAAATTAGCTAATAAAACTAAATTTGTGAGACCTATTTACACTAATATACCAAACTTATTTTGTTTGTCTTATCACTCCATACATGCTAGGGATATTCCATGCCCTGAAATGTAACATTCTGACTTGAGACTTACCTGATTTTGATTTATTGAAGAGTGTAATGAACCCAAGTAGGAGTATCCACTTCATTCTAGACCACATTATGTAGACAACTGATGATGATGATACTTACCTGTTACATTTTATCCATTACAAGTTAATATTTACAGTGCTTACTTCACATATAACCTTGACCTTTACTCTCATGATACCATTCTAGTTAAATCTTCAAACTCAATCTATTTATGTCACGGTTAGAACCACTTGTTTCCCAAAAGTAATCCCAAAAGTAATTAACTCCATCATTATGTTTTCAATATCAGAATTCCTTCAATTTTGCTACCTGTAAATAGGAACAATTATTTTTTTAATTTTAGTTCTTGGTGGTGACTACATGCATCATGTGGTAATATGTAGCTAATTACTTTACCATTATTATTAATGGGGATTTTGTATGCAGGTAAATTACATATTGTATAGTGAGCTAGCCCCACAATGCTATTTATGAATCACTTCTTGTTACCTCTGTATGTACTTACATTGCTCTTACTATTCATATGTATGTACTCCTCCATGTGTAGTTGTTTACAAACTAAAGCCTCAAAGTTCCAGTTTAAATTACTGACTTACTGTCTCTTCATAAAGGAATATACTGCAGTGTGTCTTGCACTATGTATTTTATCGACTGTTATATTGATTGTAGTAGTATAAAACTTAAAACCTTTAGCTACCATCGAGTGGTAGTAATGAATGTTTAAAGTCTTCATAAATATGTGAACACGGCAGTACTGGAGGACTGAGAATAGGTATGTTACACAGCCAGAGTGAATAGGTGATAATTAGTTCACTCAAGAAAATGGTAAGAGGTGCAAATAGCAAAAATCAATGAGGCACAACATGTACTAAACAAACAATAAATCAGTTGATTTTTCAGTTACTAATTTAGTGCACTCAAATAAAGGATCATTTTTCAAAGTGTCCATATGCTATGCATTCTGTCATGTCAATGGCTTTGTTGCATGTGTCAGATGAACTGCATGTAGCACATTGTTTGTTGTTAGATAGTAAACACTGATATGTCCCTCCATCTTCTGAAGCAATGTTGTTCAGTTGGAGGTCAAAGTCCGGTGTTATGGTGAACCTCCCATCAGATGTGTTTGATAGAACATGTGAATGTGTAGAGTTTGTCATGTACACCCACTGGAGTCTCAAGAAGTTAGTAGCAGTACAGGAAAACCTGAAGGACTCTCCCACACTGACAGTAGCATTTACACTAGCAGAGTAGATCATGACAGGATCCACAACAGTGATGTCAATAGATACTGACTGAGTAGTATTTCCATTATCTGTCATAAGTTTTAGTACATATATATATATAAAAGTGATAAGTGTGGATATTTCTCTACATCATGATAGTATGAACAGAAAACTGTTTTTAAATAATAGCCCAACACATAAGCATAAAAACCATAGTGGCCATAGCGGCTATGTCAACTACACTTTTGGGGAACAGTTTAATCTGTTTAATCATGCTTGCACACATGCAATTATTATTATTTTATTTTTGACAGTCGGTAACTATAAGTCAGGAAGGAAATGGGTTCCTCAGGAAGAGATTAGAATATTTTTAGATAATTGCAGCAAATAAGTGTCTGCTCACTGAGTGACTATCATGACATCTGTTACAATCTAATAAATTGATATGTATACTGTATATCAATTCATCGTTATTTTGTTATTATTTATTTTACTGTAATTAACAGTAGAATGCTTTTTGGCATCCATGACATTGCATTCAGTGGCTGAAATGTTGACTGAAGTTAAAGTGATAGGGTATGCCCCAAGGCTAAATCATTGGAAGGTCTAAAAGCATCATATAAATGTACTATAGCTAATTTTCACTAAACAATAACAGGTGTTGGCATGGGTGTAGGAAGCAATTTTAAAGTGTAGAGGCTGATCAAGCTACCACATCTTCCACGCCTACAATATTGGGTGTGGTTTAAATGATTAAAAAGTAATCAATCCAAAAATTGATATATCAATGAATTAATGGAAAATTGATGAAAACATGACATACCTTACTAATTAAGCTAAATGGGTACCAATCTAACCCATTAATCATACCTTGTCTAACAAGAATTTTAAGTTTGACAGAATCTTTAATTTGTTTTATCCAATTTAATGTTCTTAACCTGTCAAGTTAGACATTTTGCTTCAGTGGATTTAGTAGAAGTAGCTAAAGTCTTCATCTGCTCAACAGGTTCCTTTTGGAACTCACATAGAGTCATGGATATCGAATTTGACTCTGCCATCTTCCCAGTTGAAAAAGCCCCTTAGTAAGGAAAACAGAACTAGTATCACTTATCTCTATCTCTTTTAATTATCCCTAGCAAAATGGTGCAGACTGATTTATAGCTGCTACAAGGCCACTTACCTCGAGGACTATTAAGTTACATATTACAATGCAAGCTCATTTGGAAATAAAAATGCTTGAGGCTGATGAGCCGGAAGCGGCAAAATCTGCTATTCGATACTTTACTTTAATAATAAAATAACAATGAATTGATGTACATATCAATTTATTAGCATACAAAAACAGATGCCATGTTAGTCACTAAGTAAACAGACCCTTATTTGCTGTAATTATCTAAAAATATTTGAATCTCTTCCTAAGAAAATGTAAATGTTATCTACTATAAAGTACAATTAGTCAATTATGAAACTAATTAATGAATTAGACAAGATCAATCTATTGTTTAAAAATTAGATTGTGAATCCCTACATACACATATGCACACACTAGTACACCATAGAGTTGCTGTGTTGTGGAGTGCATATTCATGAGTATTTGCACAACTTTTCATAACTTTGTCATAACAAATCAATAACATTATGAGCAGTATAATTTGAGCAATTAAAAAATTCTCCATTACTTACTTATAAAGCATCTGTAGGTTCCACTATCTGATGTAGTTGAGTTCAAAACTTTTAAAAGCTGATAATTGCCAACTTTAGTAATCTCAAAGCGTCCTCCAGTGGCATTTACATATTCATTGGATGGAATGACCCAATACTGGAAGGTGTAGCTGTCATTAGGTAATACACAATTTATTATTAACTCATCTCCACTATTGAAGTAGAATTCATTAGATTGGCAAAATCCAGCGGCTGCAAAAAATAAAAATTATTAAGTATTTCTAAATAATACAATTACTATAATATGTTCCCATTTTATCTCATCAACAAGTCAAATTTTATATTTTATTAGTTGATTCCATCATTTTCAATACATTCTTGAAAATGTTGATGTATAGTTTCAAATAGACAGCATATGTATTTAAAGTAACAAAGTAAGCATCACATTTAGTCACAAAAAGATTGAATCTGAAATTACTGAATTGAAGTAATGTTGCTATATAATGCATCAGACATTAATAAGCAGCTCTCATGCCTAGTTCTCTCACTCAATCTCAGCACCTCTGCATCATTCCATGTAACCTACCTAATTCACTGAAGAAAGTAAAGAACACAAGCAAAGGTATCCATTTCATTCTAGACCTCAAATGCAGAAAACTAACCACAGTGATGATCGGTAATGTTGGTTTCCTTACACAAATCCTCAATTAAAAATTAACTATTTCCAGCTCTTCATCTGTTTAGTCTAACCTTAATGTTGACCTTTAAACTGCACATATCATCATATTGCTGTTAAAGAAGTCTCATACACATGAAGTTGCTATCAATTTCTTCAAGGCAATTGTTTCCAAAAAGCATGGTTTAACTTTATCTTTATGTTTTCAGTATCAATACTAATAATAAACTTTTCCTTTGAAATTTTACAACTAGAAACATGCTCTCTTTACACTATTAAACAGGATCCCAAAATTATAGTGAAGGAAACTGAATGCAACATACTCTACTACCTACTTAACTAAATGTGTCAGGTGCATGGAAACATTGAAACAAACTTGTTAATCAGAGTGGAGTCCAAAGATACAAACAAAATCTAATATTATTATCTAGTTTCAAACTGACTGATATAATTATACACTATAATTTGTTCTCATGCTAAAGTAGCTAAAAGAAATCTGCTGAACTAAAGTTATCTGAGAGCAGCAATGCATTAGGGTTACTGGATGTACTCTCGAATAAAAGAATATAATGAGTGTTTAAGAAAGAGTTGTGTGCGACAAAAGCATGGCTTTTTCACAAAGAATCTACAAAAAACTGGTTAAAATTTATCAGCATAGTAATTACTCTTTATTATATGCTTCAGTTTAAATGGGGTAGCGAAAATATATATTTTAAAAAATCCTTTGCAGACTTTAAAGCATTGTATGCAGCATCCAAAGCATGTGTAATTGGGTAGTAATTAATTTTAAAAATTCTGTTATTATATTTAGACTGCATTGACCTTGCATATTTTAAAGAATAATGTATTAATAATGAATGATTTTGTAAGGTCAGCTTAGGTTCCAAGGCAAAAGTAATGAAGTTGTTTATCTCGAAAAGATATAAAAATGTCATATACTGTGATGTGTATGCTACATAAAAAAATTTAAGAAATAACAACAATTAGCTAGTCCTGTGTGGTGGTTCACACCCAGTTGGCTATATTTTTCTTACATTAAGTACTTGTAATATGTTAACAGCACAGTACATTTTGCAACATATTCACAAGTCTCACCATTTTAATGTTATCCCTTAATTGAATTCTTTTTTTTATTAAAATATTATTTCAGGAGACCAAGGAATATATAGTACTTATTACATGAGTCAGAGTGTGATATGGCAAAATATTTCATGAGCAGGCTAATTTTTTTTCAAGTGCCAGAGGCGAGTGTAAATAAAGCCAGAGAGTGAAATAAGTGAGAGTGAAATAAGTGGTTTATTCCACACTAGATATCTTTACTACTGTAGTTAGTACTAGTGGGAAAGGGTAACTCACAGCTAACTTTGATTGTAGGGGCTACCCACAAACCCCCCCCCCCCCCCCCCCCCCTGATATTTCAGCAGCTGCTCTCACCAGAGGAAGGTAGCTGTAAAAATCAGGAAGTTGAAAAGTCTGGCCAGGTTGTGATAACTACAATGGATCTGGAGTCTAGCTAAACTCAGGATATAGCAATGACAGTCTGAATGCCTCAACTAGCCCTGAACACATTATCTGAATTGAGTGTGGCCAGTCATAATGTTTGAACCTGTTGTACACCATTCAATTCATACTGTATGAATATCTCTCTATACCCCTTTTAAGTGAAAAAGTTTCAATCTAATTCTTATGGAGGGTTAGAACTTGATAATTGTCAAGTTATTAATATTTAGTTTCAAATTGACTGATATAATCATAGAATATTATCCATTCTCATAGCTACCGCTATAGCCATAGGAAATTGGCATAACTAAGTTATTTTAGAGAAGCAAAATATAAGTGGTACTAGATGATACCCAAAGAGGTGACCAATTATTTGTAACACAGTATATAATGGAGTGTAAAATAGAGTTGTACATGTAATAACATAGTAAACATGGTTAGTACACAGAGAATCTATTAAAACTAGCTCAAATTTACTAGCAAAGCAATTACCCTTTATGAACAGTATGCCTCCCATTATGCCTTCTCTGACTTCAAAGCACTATATGCAGATTCCAAAGTAGGTATTTGCAGCTAGTGACTAACTCCATGAGCTAATTTTGTTATTATTATTTATTAGATGGTGTTATCATTGCAAATTGGAGAGAATAATGTATTGCTTCTTACAAAATACAAATGGTTCTTGATTCTTGTAATAAAAAAATCTTCAAGATAGTTACTTAAGCAAGTGGTCCTGGGTTCGATTCCCAAACATTTTTTTATTTATGATTGTTAAAAAAAAAAAAAACCTGTGAAAGAGACTGTATGACAGTAGTAACAACAAGTTAGTTTTAAAAAAGAAAAGAACCAGACTTAAACCACAAAATTTCCAGTAGTGTTACAAATCATAGAATTACAGGGCAAGCTAAGCGAGACTCTCACTAACGAGTAACTTTCATAGAGGCCCATGCGTGTCCGCCCACCCGGAGGCAGCTTTAATACGTTAATGCCAGGAAAAAAAACATAGAGCTACGGGAAAGAAGAGTAGAGACGTTCGCAGTTAAATCTTAGCGGAGTTCATTTTTTATTCTATTACTGGCAGTGGTAAGTTATACTGTTAATGCACTGTTTGTCATTTGACGCAATTTAATTGCTTAACCCCTTTGAAAATCCAGTCCAATAGTCAAGTCATGAAGAACATACAATATAAGTATTGTGCTTGTGTCAGTGAACAAGTGTGTATGTAAGTATAAAAATGTTGTTGTGCTGCTAAAGAATAGCACAAATAAATCTTTAAAAAAATAGCTAACCAATGCTTCAAATTTAAATTTCAGTCAGACTAGCTCGCTAGCCATTTGTGCTGAAGCACGTAACTAGTTTATACTATTTGGTCTAAAACTAAAGTAGAAGACATACAAAAAATGACATAGCTTGCGCTTGCGCGCGAGGATCCCTAATAGCGTTTCTAAAACTGGTGACGCCTCACATTTTGCGTAGTTGGATTTTACAGAGCTGTTCATTTTATAACGAGGTTGGTATAGGATATCGATAAAGCAAATCGTAGAGCTAAACTCAGAGAAAATTCTTGACATGAATTTTGAGACAGACACTCCTCCTCCATACAATGGACTTTCCACCGTGTCCAGTAATCGTTCCAAAAAATCAAGTCGTCCATCTGACATTGTCATTCATTTTAATGCCCAAATGAGCCTCTTTAAACCCTCCAACAGATTCTTTGGTAATCACCATTTGACATCACAATCAATGGAGAAGTCAGAAGAGTTACAAAAATTTAAGTCAAAAAGGAAGGAATCAGAAGATGAAGAGTCAGAGGAGGATGATTCAGAGGAGGAAGATGGTGAGCCAGAAGAGAGTGTAAATGGTTGCATTACTTCTGATATAGATGATACTTTGTCTGTTACATCAAGTATTCCTGAAAATGTCATCCATTTTAACACCCGAATACGTCTCTTCAAGTCCTCCTCAGAGAGGTTTCTTAACCATCAGGACTTAGAATCACATTCAATTGAAAAGTCAGAGACAGAAGAGGAGGAGGAGGAGGAGGAGGAGGAGAAGGGAAAGGAGGAAGAAGATGGAGAGGAGGAATCAGAAGAGGATGATGATGATTCTGAAGAGAGTGTGGACAAATTATCCTATATATCGAGCATTCCCTCTGACCACATCATACATTTTGACAACCAAAGAGTTCTCTTTAAGTACTCTCAAAGATTTTTCAATTGTGATTTGGCATCAAGATCAATAAAAGAGTCAGGGAATGAGTCTAGGAAGGAACAGGACGATGATGGTGGTAATGATGAGGATGAAGAGGAGATGTCAGAGAAGGAAGAAGATGAGGAGGATGAGGATGATGAGGATGATGAGGAGGAAGAAGAGGAGGAGAAGGAGGAAGAAGATGGAGAGGAGGAATCAGAAGAGGAACATGATGAGTCTGATGAGAGTGTAGACAGGTTTTACTGTATATCAAGCATTCCCTCTGACCACATCATGCATTTTGACCACCAAAGAATTCTCTTTAAGTACTCAAAGAGATTCTTCAATTGCAATCTGTCATCAAGATCAATAAAGGAGTCGGAGTATAAGTTTAGGAAGGAAGATGAGGAGGAAGCAGAAGTGGAGGAAGAGGAGGAGGAGGAGGAAGAAGAGGAGACGTCAGCAAAGGAAGAAGACGAGGAGGATGAGGAGAGGGAGAAAGAAGATGAAGAGGAGGAATCAGAAGAGGAAGATGGCGAGTCTGAAGTGAGTGTGGACAGGTTATCAAGCATTCCCTCTGACCACATCATGCATTTTGACCACCAAAGAAATCTTTTTAAGTACTCGAAGAGATTCTTCAATTGCAATCTGTCATCAAGATCAATAACAGAGTCTGAGTATGAGTCTAGGATGGAAGAGGAGGATGATAAGGAAGTGAAGGATGAGGAGGTGGAAGAGGAGGAAGTGAAGGATGAGGAAGAGGAAGAGGATAAGGAGGAAGATGATTGTGAAAGAGTGGAGGAGGGGAATGTGTCTAAAGAGTACAATAAACCATCTGATGAAGTGTATACTTCACCACTACTAGTAGACGCTAACAGTCATAAAGAGAAACAAAACCCATCTACAGCAAAGTCTTCTTCAAATACTTCATGTAATGTTCCTGTAAGTTATACTATTTTAATAAATGATTGATTATAATGTTTATTGTATCTTAAATATTTCAGATGCTGACCAGGAATAAGAATTTTTGGCTGAAGGAATTCAAAAGAACATTGTCAGTAAATTTAAAGGGTCTATTTTCTTTTCGATTGTCTCAGGACAAACATTGATCAATTCATGATGATGTGAACATTTTTATAATTAAATACCATGTTTTAGCATGAATGATAAGCTGTTATTGCAGTTATTAATAACATTACTCTAAATTTTACTAGGCAATAAATACTTGCTGTAAGTCACACCAAATCTTACTGCAAAATGGTTTTAGAAAAGTTACCTCAGATAAAAATGACTGTAAGGTCAACTTCTTTTGAAGTCAGTCATCATATCATCCCCTGTAATAGAACTTCGGATGTGTATTTAACTGATATGGATGTTGAACAACCACCTCTCCATGAAATTGATACTTGTAAGAGTGACTCTTTTAAGTTAATGGGGGTTTGTGATAGTGTCTCTTCAAACTTACTGGAGGATAGTGAAGTGCTAAGCTGCTGAGTTTACATTCAATTACTCAGAAGCAAGTAGTACAACCGTGAAGTAAATTGTACCCACAACTGCTTCAGGGAGTCCTTTTCAGCACTACCCATACATGCAGAATGTTTAAGCTGTAGTGAAGAAGCCAACTGCAGATGCTTAGACTGTTGTCCAGGAATATAGTTTTGTAAGCCATGTTACGAGAGTGCTCATCGGAAAGTCAATGTGCTTCACTCTGGGAAAATATGGTCAGTTGGCTAAAAATAAACATTATTGTTACTTATAAACACCTTCCCATTATAAGTCATTAGCTGAGTCGGTAAGCTACTCACACCTGGACCACATAACCTTACAAGCAATCATCACACCACCATCAGTCCCTGATAGCAGGGTTGAAAAACCATCCCACAATTTTAGATTTTAGTATGCAAGTATATAATTGTGCAGGAGGACAGAATATTTTTGCTAAGATCATATCTACTCGGGGTTTCAATAGGAGCTCCATTACAGGTTCATATCATGATACGCCTAATGTTCACAATTGAGATTTCTCCAGCTATTTAATGGCTATATAGCATCTATAATTACCCCTCCATATGACATAGGGGTCTAGCTACCGTTTAACCATACTCAAGTTATCCAATTGAATAATTGGGGCTATCTATATACAGACAATGATTATCTTATAGCACATTCAGAGAATGCCTATTAGTATCTAGCTATTCAGACAAGCATTAAGTTACCATTTGTCAGAGTTAAGCAGGTATCTAGATAGAACATCTTTCAGCTGTGTGTGTAGTAGAACATAATAGTATAAGCCATATACAGTATATGGATACAGCAATACGTATTCCATCGCCATTCATTAGATTAGTGAAGCTAAGTGTGTAACTAGTATATGTTTTACAGTAATAAGAATGAGTGTGATTAGTATCGGTCAAAGAGTTCTAGCAATAAAAGCCTTAATAGCTTTGAAGTTTCTCAAACTGAGCAATTCATTTTCAAAACATTTTCACTGAAATTAAGTACTCCTAATGTGTTATTGTTTTTATTGAGAGAGTTATTTATACATGGTTCCAACCACACCAAATTTTTTGTTTAATTGCAGCAAATTGAAAACGTGTGTTAGACTTGATACCATCACTGTAATCGATGCCCTCAGTGAAAAGTAAGCCACTATTGTTTATTCAGTCCCAACAACAACATAATTTTAAGAGCACTTATAATAGATAACATTTTTCCTTAGAAATTATAACAAACAAGCTTCAGTTTACTCTGTAAATCTAGCTCTAAAATAGTCTTATCTCATGTAAGCAACACCAGTCCAGACCTACTTCTTTACTACACTATAGATAGCCATTTGTATTTTTTGATATGTACTTCTAATGAGTATTGTCCAGGTAAGTATAGAACTATGCCTGGATATATTCTCAACACAAGCAGTACAAGTAGGTTCATGAACCTATACTTGAGTAGCATACACATTTTACAGTTACTACAAGCTTTATATGGTTTATAGAGAATGTAAAAATTGGCTATGCACTACAAACAAATTATTTTAATGCAAAGCATTAGCTAATTTCTTTATCAGTCCACTAGCTATTTCTGTCAGCACTTTCCTTGAAACTTCATCATGTACAGCACACCATAGAATGTCAATATACTGAATTTATGTATTGTAAAGCAATATAGCTAATAAAACTAAATTTGTGAGGACTATTTACACTAATATACCAAACTTATTGTATTTGTCTTATCACTCCATACATGCTAGGAATATTCCATGCCCTGGAATGTAACGTTCTGACTTGAGACATACCTGATTATGAATTATTGAAGAGTGCAATGAACCCAAGTAGGAGTATCCACTTCATTCTAGACCACGTTATGTAGACAACTGATGATGATGATACTTACCTACTACATTTCATCCATTACAAGTTAATATTTACAGTGCTTACTTCACATATCACCTTGACCTTTACTCTCTTGATACCATTCTAGTTAAATCTTCAAACTCAATCTATTTATGTCAGGTTAGAACCACTTGTTTCCCAAAAGTAATCCCAAAAGTAAATGACTCCATCATTATGTTTTCAATATCAGAATTACTTCCATTTGACTACCTGTAAATAGGAACTTTTTTTTTTAATTTTAATTTTTGGTGGTGACTACATGCATCATGTGGTAATATGTAGTTAATTACTTTTACCGTTATCATTAATGGGATTTTGTATGCAGGTATATTACATATTGTATAGTGAGCTAGCCCCACAATGCTATTTATGAATCGCTTCTTGTTACCTCTGTATGTACTTAGATTGCTCTTACTATTCATATGTATGTACTCCTCCATGTGTAGTTGTTTACTAACTAAAGCCTCAAAGTTCCAGTTTAAATATTACTCTCTTACTGTCTCTTCATAAAGGAATATACTGCAGTGTGTCTTGCACTGTATTGTAGTAGTATAAAAATGGTAAAATTAACAGCTACAAGACTCAAGTGATAGTTATGAATGTTTTAAAGTATTCATAAATATGTGAACACACGGCAGTAGTGAATAGGTGATAATTGGTTCACACAAGAAGGTGGTAAGAGGTGCAAGTAGCAAATATTAATGAGGCACAACATGAACTAAACAAACAATAAATCAGTTGATTTCTTCAGTTTACAATTTAGTGCACTCAAATAAATGATCAATTTTCAAAGTATCCATATGCTATGCATATGCTATGCATTCTGTCATATCAATGGCTTTGTTGCATGTATCAGATGTACTAACTTTCTTTGGGAGTTGAATCTCTTCATATTCCACAATTATCTGGCTTGTTGGTAATCTTGGAGTTGGTTCTTCTATTTACAAAATTAAAAAAATTATACTGAACTAAATTTCATCATCGTGCATGTATATTACTAAGACTCTATGTATTTTGTGTACGTGATTTGTGAATGTAGAATTATGTACCCAGTAAAGAAATATTATTAACTAAATTACATATTACCTGTTGAAAACTTGTTGGATCTCATTAGAGAATAGCAGCAAGGAATACGTTTTCTATCCTTCTCAGAAGCTCTGCAATAAAAGATGAAGAACCACATGTCATACTGTGAGGCTAATCCTCCTATAACTTACACACCTATTCATTCCTTCATTTGTGACCTTTACTTGCTTTCTCAATTTCAAATATTTGAAAGTTATCACAATCAATGCCACCACAAGGACCAGTATAACCGCAGAGAATACAGACACTATTGCTAAGCTAGTCTTACAATTATTTTCATTTGCACCTTCGAAGAAAAATAAGGAAAAATAGAAATATTAATTAAATTAAAACACTTGTCTATTAAATTTGTATAAACACACTGGATTATGCTGTTATGTAAAGTCACAGTATCCCATAATTGTATAATGATATTATCATTATTGATAGCAACTTCTAGCCCAAATGCACCTAGCTATATATAATAGTAGCAAACCTAGCATTAGCAGTGTGGTGGCAATGTTGGCACTGGTATTAGCAAATGCTGCAAGTGTTACCTGTGCTATCTCGAATGCTATTATACTGGCAATAATAATAATAACTTGTTTTTACAAAAAGTGTAACGGACAATTTCCTATTCCTTAGGCGCGTAAGTTGCCCATTCAAACATGTATGGGAAAAATCGCCGTTCAATTGAAATCGCACGGGGAAAGTGAAATAGCGCGTAACTAATTGAAATACCTCGGTAACTAAGTGAAATACCAATATACGTGATATACGGGTAAGTGCGCACACGTAGAGCGTTAACCTTGGAAAAGTACAGTTCCAGTAGTTTCTAGTAGGAGACAATGTCCTTCTTTACCACAGAACCTCTACCCATATTTAGACGGAATTTTTTACAACAGATTAGGAGGAGCCTAGGATGAAAAGATAGTTCCATCCTGAAATAAGGAGAAAGTGACTGAACAATACAGTGTAGCTACAATTGCAAAAGACTTTTCAAAAAGCTGGCCTACTATTAGCGAGTGATAGCATGGGTAACCTGTGCTATTAGGGGTCAATAGCACGGTTACCGTGCTATTACTCATACAAACAATTGTCTGTAAGACAACAACATAAGCTATGCTTTCTGTAACGCGGCCCAGCACACGAATAACTGTAAATATCTCTTGTCAACACTGCTTCTCTCTTCAATCACTTTTTTTTAACTATTGACATGACACTATCTTAATCACATGACGTGATACATAAATACAATTAGATGAACTTTGACCTGGTGTGCATGATACAATAGTTTTCGCGAATACCGAAGTTACGTTCATTACACTTTCTAAATTACCACTATGATTTAAACTTCTAATATGTAATAGACTCACACATTCTGACTCAAATTTTTCCAAGCATCAAGTATAGATACAATAGTTTGGTTGATAATAACGTAAGATAGGTAAAGGATTAATGAAACAGAATTCAAACAATTGGTATATTTTGAGGGACTAACATTAATAGATTATTATTAGCTCTATACATGCATTATTACTTAAATAGTATTATTGAAATAGAACTATAATGTGACTATATGACTCACAAAACCCAAAAATCATCAGAACTATCACTATAGAAGGGATAGGGACATGAATTGTTTTGTTTTTTTTTCTATATATTACAAAATTCATATTATACACTGTAGGAGGTAGGAAAAGAATATCTGCAGAATTTTAAGATATGTAAGTCAATAGCTACTAACCTTTAATAGTGAAATTATCGGTACTTCTCACTGTGTCTGAAAAATGAAACAAGTGATACAGTCAAAACTTTAATTAGAGATAAATAGAGCCATTCTCACCTAGAGTAGAGTAGGTGACATGTTTACTGGTGCCGAAACCTGACATTTCTGTGAAGTGGACAATAATAATTCATGATTAGTTCCATGTATTTTATCATTTTATATGCTACATATAGTAAGTCTAGTATACCTAGTCATGGAAGAATGTTCTAATTTATCACTTCACAAATTCTTTCTCAGCCTTCTTTTACCCAATGTTCTAATTTGATAAAGTGTTCTCTGTTGCGATGGTTGTCCCCGTGTTACTTGAGAGACAACTGCTACCAGGTAGATGCTGCCACCAGAGGCAATCTCGACAGAATTGGACTAGGAGGGGTTGTGGTTGAGGGCTGCCCGTATCTCTCTAATCAAGGACCGAAGGCTCAGTAATTCACCTTGAGGCTATTTAGTCAAGTTTTTTTTATTTTAATTAAAAACCGGCGTATGAATTACAGAACTAAAGACTGACTGATGGAGTGAGCCGACTGGCCAGTATATATAGAAAACCAGCCAACACACCCACATCCTGGGTGAGCATGATACAGGAGGAATGCGGGCTGAATTTGATTGGTTGGAATTATTATGTAGGGTGACCATAAATGGTAAAGCTTGGGTGCATGAAGTGTGAGTATTACAACAAACAAAAGAAAAATAAACGGGTATGGTTCATTCTGGCCTGGCTTGTGTGGCTGGAGATGAAATATCAGTGGTCTCCACCACATTCTCTCGCCTGTGACATACAAGGTGTTTGTTAAATATGGACATTGTTGTTAGATAGTAAACACTGATATGTCCCTCCATCTTCTATAGCGATGTTGTTCAGTTGGAGGTCAAAGTACGGTGTTATGGTGACCCTCCCATCAGATGTGTTTGATAGAACATGTGAATGTGTAGAGTTTGTCATGTACACCCACTGGAGTCTCAAGAAGTTAGTAGCATTACAGGAAAACCTGAAGGACTCTCCCACACTGACAGTAGCATTGACACTAACAGAGTAGATTATGACAGGATCCACAACAGTGATGTCAATAGATACTAACTGAGTAGTATGTCCAATATCTGTTACAAAGAAATTAATTAAAATGAAAAGTAAGCAGGTATTGTTTGCATAATAAAGTCTAGTTTTTACATTTCATAGGATTAATTCCCTCTTACATTGGTAACTGCTAGGGAATCAGCCCATGGAATAAAAGAAATTCTAATGTTTCATCTATTCTATATTATGAACTCCATAAAGCTGTACATGCAAATAAATTAAAAAAAAATAATAATAAATTTCAATGTAGGCTATTCTAAAGGCTAGCTATTTATGTCTGCAACTTACATAGGCTTATTTTCTTAATAACAGCTAATAACTACACATGTTTTATTAATAACTGTAAATAGTTAGTGTGGACGTAGCCGAGCAGCCCGAAGCAGCCACTCCCACATGAACTTGTAGAACATTCAAGAGGCATTTATATGTGTGTGTCACCAGGACATTGTCATTATAAGCATGCGTGTTAGGTTAGCTCCGCCCGTGGACGGTTTGATATATTACAGCTGTCCAAGTGTGGAGAGTTAGTCAGTTCTGTATAGTCATTTCTATGTGTGCGTGTGTGGATAATTATTTGGCCTGACTATTGCCATCCCTCTCGGGGTCTGGGTAGCTAGCTAATCTATACACTCACCCTTAAGTGCACTGCTGACTCTGGTGGCGGCGACTCTGCTCAACCATGTCTGCTAATATTCCGTGGCCAAGGTTGGGAGGTCGGCGATAGTTAGCTATGCAGTGAATGATTATCAATAATAAAGACATTATGTATAACTTACATATAAAGCAGCTGTAGGTTCCACTATCTGATGTAATTGAGTTGAAAACTCTTAAAAGCTGATTATTGCCAACTTTAGCAATGGCAAACGTCCTTCAGTGGCATTGAAATATTCATTGGATGGATTGACCTAATACTGGAAGGTGTAGCTGTCATTAGGCAATACACACAATTCATAATCAACTCTTTTCCACTATTGAAGTAGAATTCGTCAGGTTGGTAAAAATTAGTGGTTGCTGAAAATAGAAATAATAAGTCATAGAATACCATACATATTATATGTGTATGGATAACAAGTTCCTAACTTAAGCTTATCCGATTATATATATATATATAGATTATATATATATATTTATTGCAGCTTTGATATTTTTACTTGAATATTTCCGCATCACGCGAGCATTCTGTATTCTCCCATATTGTACGGTTTATATTGTACGCTACTTGTAGCGCGCGCATAGCGAGTAAAATCAATGAAAATTGTATTGTAACCGGTTGAGGAAAATTTCAAAGAAGCAATAAATCACTTATCACACTCGTCGTACAATATGGGAATGATATTTTACTCTCACGCCACATTTTCACTCGCCTTTGGCTCGTGAAAATATTTTGCGTGCTCGTAAAATATTTTCCCATATTGTACTCTGACTCGTGCTATAAGTATTATATATATATATATATTATATATATATTATATGTTATAGTTGTAAACCAAAATTGAGGTTTGTATGCGATTTATAAACTCCGAGACACGAGGGCGCAGCCCGAGTGGCGAGGATTTATAAATCGCA